>Ga0136611_10000050_pt1 | contig 61906 bp, 57 predicted proteins | sample AntDrymUQ2232306_2_FD_106645 | JGI IMG/M metagenome (GOLD analysis project Ga0136611, IMG submission 106645) | Polar desert sand microbial communities from Dry Valleys, Antarctica - metaG UQ223 (23.06) | ecosystem: Environmental > Terrestrial > Soil > Desert | place: Antarctica: Dry Valley... | reverse complement strand
GGGAAAGCGGCGTGCAAAGCCAGCTTTCCGTTTTCTTCAAACTCCCGCAAGTGTCGAACGAGGCGACTGAAAAACCCGAACACGCTTTGCACACGCAGGAGGCGATGCTCGTCGAATGGTTAAATAAACACAGCGTTCAAACATCGCGCAGCGGTCGCCCGAAAAAAGCGAAAGCAGCGAGCGATTAAAAATACCGACATCAATCGCCGGAAGTTCCGGCAAATGATTTACCCGCTGATAATTTAACGGAAATGCAGCTTGATACTTCCTCAAACCTCAAACGTAAAATTACCGCTTGTGCCAGTCAAAACGATTTTCAATTCGAGGGGCGCGGACAAATTAAAATTTCTCTTACGGCTATTTCATAACTCGTAAGCCGCACGCATCAACAGCAGTTTCAACTCAGCTGAAATTTTTCCCGCTTCGTCCGCCAATTAATTTGTTTTCGACAAAAGTAAAAGCGCGAATTGATTGCATTGCAACCAATTCGCGCTTGAATTAGCTCGACATTGAAAGTGCCGATTTATTTAATCGTCGCCGAAGAACCGTCCGCGACTCCGTCGCTCGACCAAATATGCGGCGTTTCCAAAACGTCGGCGTGTTTGACGTTTTCTAAAGCGAACTGCAATACCTCATCAATTGTATCAACCGCGTGGATCGTCAAATCGCCGCGCACTTCTTCCGGCACGTCCGCCAAATCCTTTTCGTTATCCTTTGATAAAATTATCGTTTTCAAACCGAAACGGTGCGCAGCCAGTAATTTTTCCTTCACGCCGCCAATTGGCAAAACTTTTCCGCGCAGAGTTATCTCACCGGTCATTGCGACACCGTGCCGCGCCGGTCTGCCGGTCAGAGCCGAAACCATCGCCGTTGCCAGTGTGATGCCCGCGCTCGGTCCGTCTTTCGGAATCGCGCCTTCGGGAACGTGGATGTGCAAATCTTTTTTGTGAAAATCTTTTTCGTCAATGCCGAATTTTTCGGCGCGGGTGCGAATGCAGGTCAGGGCGGCATAAGCCGATTCCTGCATCACTTCGCCGAGTTTTCCAGTTAGTTTGACCGCGCCGCGCCCTTTGACGAGCGTCGCTTCGACCTGCAAAACTTCGCCGCCGACTTCCGTCCACGCCAAGCCGTTGACCAAACCGATTTCCGATTTGCGGGCGATGTCTTGCTTGCGAAAACGAATCGTCCCTAATAATTCGCGCACTTTCTCCGCGTCAACCAATTCTTTGAAATCTTCGTTTTGAGCGGAGATGACAAATTTTCTGGCGACTTTTCGCAAGCAGGAACTGATTTCCCTTTCGAGATTGCGAACGCCCGCTTCGCGTGTGTAATGACGGATAACTTCCAACACGCCGTCGTCGGTGAATTTTACGCGCTCGACATCCATTCCGTTGCCTTCGGCTTGTTTCGGAATCAAATGCCGTTTGGCAATCTGCGCTTTTTCACGTTCGGTGTAACCCGAAAGCGGAATGATTTCCAGACGGTCTTGCAGCGCGGCGGGAATCGTATGCAGCACGTTCGCCGTCGCAATGAAAAATACCTGTGATAAATCGTAATCAACGTCCAGATAATGGTCGCGGAAAGTATTGTTTTGTTCGGGGTCGAGAACTTCGAGCAGAGCCGCCGACGGATCGCCGCGAAAATCCTTGCCCAGTTTATCAACTTCATCGAGTAAAATTACCGGATTATTCGTTCCGGCGCGTTTCATCAATTGCACGATTTGACCGGGCAGCGCGCCGATATAAGTGCGGCGATGACCGCGAATTTCGGCTTCGTCGTGAACGCCTCCCAAAGATAACCGAACGAATTTTCTGCCCGTCGCATTGGCGATTGATTTGCCTAGAGACGTTTTGCCGACGCCGGGCGCGCCGACGAAACACAAAATCGTACCTTTCGGATTTTTCACGAGCTGCCGAACCGCTAAGTATTCTAAAATGCGTTCTTTAATTTTTTCTAAGCCGTAATGGTCTTCATTCAAAACTCTTTCGGCTTCCGTCAAATCGTTGATTTCTTCCGACGAGTTTTTCCAGGGAACATTTATCAGCCAATCCAGATACGTTCGGGAAACTGTGCTTTCGGCAGACATCGGCGGCATCGCTTCGAGCCGCGCGAATTCCTGCAAAGCTTTTTCCTTGGCTTCCTCGGTCATTCCGGCTTCTTCGATTTTTTTCTTCAGTTCATCGAGTTCGGCTTTGTCGTCCTTGCGTCCGAGTTCTTTATGAATCGCTTTAATTTGCTCGTTCAGGTAATACTCGCGCTGATGTTTGTCCATCTGTTTTTTCGTGCGCGTGTGAACGGTGCGGTCGAGTTGTTTCTTTTCGATTTCCTGTTCGAGAATTTCGGTTAATTTTTGCAGGCGTTCCTGAACTGAAAACAGTTCGAGCAGCTGTTGTTTTTCGCCGACATCAATCCGCAGATGCGAACTCATCGCGTCGGCGATTTGCGCGGCGGAGATTCCTCTCAAAGAAGCGTGCAGCGCGTCGGTATAAGCGTCGGGCGAAACGCGCAGAAACTGTTCGACCAGCGAGTGAATTTTTTGCAGCAGTCCGTCGGTGCGATAACCCGATTCGTCAATTGATTTGACGGGACGCACCATCGCGTAAAACATTCCGTCTTCGTCCTGCTCGAAACGCACGGCTTGACCGCGCTCGCGCCCTTCGACGACGACTTTAATTTGTCCGTTCTCCTGTTTCTGCGCCTGAAGAATTCTGCCCAAAGTTCCGACCGTGTAAATCTGTTCTGGGTTCGGCTCATCAACCGTCGCGTCATGTTGGGTCGCGAGAAAAATGTTGCGCTCGCTCGTCATCGCTTGCTCTAAAGCGCGAACAGAACTCGGACGACCGATCTTAAAAGCGACTTTAGTAAAAGGAAAAATGACAACATCGCGGATTGGAACCATCGGAAAACGCACAATATCCGAAGGCATTTGGTCTGTAAATTCTTGCATAAATTTGGCTTCTTTGTTGTGAAATCAGTATCGTTTTTAGATAAACGGTTATTAGTTTCGAGATTCTAATTTTAGACTATTTAAATTAGTTTACGCTAGCTTTCAGCGACCGGTTTCAAGAATAAAAGACAAAAAAATCGGAAGCGAATTTGCTTAAGATTCGCTTCCGTTATAGTCAAAGGAGAAAAACTATGAAGATTATGAGGTGGAAAAAAAATTTTAGGCTAATTTGCCGACGTGCGTTGTCAGACGCGATTTATGACGCGCCGCCGTGTTTTTGTGCAAAATTCCTTTGTTAACCGCTTTGTCAATCGCCGAAACGGTTGAGGTCAGCAATTCCTGGCTTTGATTCTTATCGCTCGCGGTTAAAGCCGTGCGGAGTTTTTTGATTTGCGTTCGCAGATCGCTACGATTGCTTCGATTAACAGCGCGGCGTTTTTCGTTTTGTCTGACGCGCTTTTCGGCTGATTTATGATTTGGCATTTTCTGTTATAAATTCCTTTATTGTAAAAGCGAAATTTTTCTCATCCTTGAGAAATTATAGAGTTTAAAGGCTCGAAAAACGATTGTCAAGCCAGGCAGTTAATAGTCGAATTTAGAAGCGAACGAGTGCATCAAATCTACGAAAAGAACGGCAATGGGCGGGTAAAAAACGAATTCAGGTCTGAGCGAAGAGGCGAAAAACGCCGGCATTCGGGACGCGACAAGTATTTCTAAAAGACCGCCGATTAATAATCCGACAACCAAACTCGCGCCGATGCCGACGACTAAGAAACAGGCGGCGGCAAATCTGGTGTAAGGTTTGTTGACCGGCTCCACTTCTTCGAGAATCGAATCGTGCAGATTCTCGTCGCGGTAAGTATAGCGTTCAAAACCCTTTCGCAACCGGCTGATTAGATGAACGATACCAGCGACGAACAAAACGAGCAAAATAATTTTTCCGATAATTTGCAAATTCGTCCAAAACATCGGTCTGAAGATTCCGACGAAACAAGTCGAGAGAAATAGCGCGACGGTCGGGAAAATTACTCGCTGCAAAGCCATCGTCTCCCGGCGTTCGTCCGCAATTATCCGGTCAATAATTTCGTTGTAGCGGCGTTCATAAGCCATTTGCCGCCAGCGTCTGGCGTGTGCGTTTTCCGACGTAAAAACCGAATCGCTGTCTGAAGAATTTTTATATTGCGCGTTGAGCAGTTGGCGGTCGTAGGCGGCGCGCGTCTGAGGATTGCCGAGAATCTCGTAGGCTTTGGCAATTTTCGCAAAATCGCCCGAGGCGGTTTGCGCGTCGGTCGTATTGACATCCGGGTGAATTTTCCGCGCCAGCCGCCGATACGCCGACTTTATCTCGGCGTTGGTCGCCTTCGGTGAAACTTTCAGAGTTTGGTAGTAATTCACCATCACCAAAATTTACGTAAAGAGAGACGTTGAAGTTTGAATGAATTCGTCCCTTAGCGGGCAAAAAAATTATAACACAGAGATTTTTCAGTTTTAAAGAGAATTTCTTATTAAAAGTGAGAAGTGAGAAATAGAAAATGAAACGTGTAAACATCTCAATTCTCGACTTCTCACTTCTTACTTCTCACTTAATTCAAGTCGTCAATTTGCAAGCTAATCGGACTTGCGCCCGCTTGTTTGACGGCATCAATAACCTTGACGACGCTTCCGTAATCAATGGAGCGCGGAGCTTTAATAAAAACGGTTTTCTGTATTTTCTCGGCTTCCGTCATATCCGTTCTGAATTCCGCGCCTTCCCGAAACGCGCGATTTTCCTCGCGCGCGGCGAAAACCGTCGAAAGACGTTCGATAAGTTTCGCCGGTTCCTGAATCGTTCCTAAATTTTTCTCGTTGTTGAGCCGAAGCGTCGAATCGGAATCGAGCGTGACGACTAAAGTATCGGGAGCCGCATCCGCTTTATTGGTCAATTGCGGCTCGCCTGGAATTTTAGCTTTAAAGTCTGTCGGTTTGGCGGGCGTAATGACCATAAAAATAATCAGCAGAACGAGCAAAACGTCAATCAGCGGCGTGACGTTGATGTTCGGTTTATTATTCATCGAGATTTTCTCCTCCTTAAGTTTAGCCGTTTAGACACCGGCAGCCAGAAAAAGTTCCCAACAATCTGCTGGTTGAAAAGAAAAAATCGAAAAAGTATAATTAAAAACGATTGATGAACGAGAAGCGGCGAACACAAATTATTTCTTATCTTTTGACGGCGAGCCTTTTGCTATCGTTCTGGGTTTGTGTCGAAAACTGTCCGGCTGTCGAAATAAATTGTGAAACTCTTTTTTCAGTTTCAGATAATCTCCAAGTCGAAAATACGGACGAAGATTTCTGCTCGATTCAAACTGCGCCGTCGGCTATTTTCCCTAATCAGAAATTATTGGCATCAACAAGTTTCGTTTCGCTACCGAATCAATCCCATAAGTTAATCTTTCAACCGGTGTCCGCGCCCGTCGTTTCATATCGAAATAGAAATATGTTCGTCAGGCTGCCTCTTCAAATTCTCCGGCAACTGCGAATTTAATAATCTCCACCCTAATTCATCTTTTGTATTCTAAGATTTTCCAAACGGAAAATGTGTAATTTGTGTTTTATAAATGTGGAGTTTATTAATGAGAAAATCAATTTATATTTTATTGGCGATAATCGGTTTTTCAATGTTTGCTCACGCGCAAAATTCCGCCGTCAGACTCGAAGGTCAGGTTGTTTGCTGCGCCGACTGCTGGGCGGAAGCCGACCGTAGAAAAATCGAATATGGCAACGCCGAAGATTTATTAAAAGCTAAGTCGTGCGTCGAAGGCGGCGACCCGACGCTGCTTGCCGTCCGCACGGGTGATAGGTTCAAACTTTACCAATTAGCCGAAGGAAAATTCCGTTTAGCGGATAAGAACTGGCTCGGCTACGTCGGCAAAAAAATCAGTGTTTCGGGAACGCTGAATAAAACCAGGAAAGCAGAGATTATTCGAGTTGACACGCTGGAAATTACCGAAAAAAGTCTGGCGGAAAAAGAATCGGCTGAAGTAAATGGAGCGCAAATCGAACTCAAGCTGAAAGATTTGTTCGGCGCGGAACAATCTCTCGCGCAGTTTAAGGGCAGAATCGTCATCCTGAATTTCTGGGCGACTTACTGCGTTCCGTGCCGCAAGGAAATGCCGGATTTATCCGCCATTCAAAACGAATTCGCCGCGCTCGGAGTGCAGGTTATCGGCGCGTCAACCGACGAGGCGGAAGACCGACCGAAGGTTTTGCAGTTTATCAAAGACGTGAAGATAAATTTTCCCATCTGGCTCGGCGCGACAACAGCCGACACGCTGCGTTTCGGTGTCGGGACGGCTTTGCCCGCGACGGTGATTATCGGTAAAGACGGCAAAGTTTATAAAACGATTTCCGGCGTCGTCAATCAGACGGATTTGCGAAAAGACGTTGAAAAACTTCTTCAGGACGCGGAAAAGCAAGCCAAAATCGAAATAAAAAAGCAGGCAAAAACTTCCGATTCGCAGGCGTCGAGCGTTCCGAGCTGACCGCTCTGACCGGGCGAAGGTCGCGCCGTGAGCGGGACAGGACAAGAAAATCAGAAAAAATGGACGTTCGGAACAAGGTTCGTGACTAATCAGATTGACCGCGCCAAGTGGCGAAATACTTTGACGTATCAGCTTCTGCCGCGTCTTTCGGTCGGCATCGAATACAATCCGCTCGCGGGAAAAGTTTCGCCGCTCGCCAATTTCGTCGCCGTGACGGAAACGAGAAAGCGTCCGGCGATAATTTTAGGCACGAGCAGCGACCGCATCGGAACGCCGATCGGACAATCGTTTTACGCCACGGCGAGCAAAAATCTGAAGCGCGAAACGAAGCTGCCGATTGCGCCGTATATCGGCATCGCTTACGGAACTTACGAAAACCGTTTTCGTGTCATCGGCGGTTTGAACATTGATTTGACCAGAGGTTTCAGCTCGACCGTTTTGTTTGACGGCGTGAAAGTTCATCCGACTTTCAATTATTCCTACAAGCAGCACCAATTCGGCGTGATTTTCGCGCAGGGGAAAAATTTCGGGGCGAATTACAGCATTTCGTTTTAGCATTGAATTAGCGGTAATAAGAATGGAAAAATCTGAACCGATTGAAAATTGGCAAAGCAGCGATAGTTTGCTGTATCTGGCTTGGATTGTTGCACTAATTGCGACTGTCGGCAGTTTGTTTTTCAGCGAAGTGATGGAATTGCCGCCGTGCATTTTGTGTTGGTATCAACGGATTGCGATGTATCCGCTCGTCGTCATTATCGGTGTCGGCATCGTCACGCGCGACACGCGAATGAAAAATTACGCGCTGCCTGTGTGTCTGATTGGTCTGGCGATTTCTATTTATCACAATTTGCTTTATTACGAACTGATTCCCGAAAGCATCGCGCCGTGCGTCGAAGGCATTTCCTGCACATCGCGGCAAATCGAATGGCTCGGTTTTATCACGATTCCGCTGATGGCGTTGACGGCGTTTGTCACCACGGCTTTGTGCCTGATTTTCTCCGGCAAACCCAAACAAAAAAACTATGAAGAAAGAAATTAAAATTTTAGGCGCGGTGGCAATCATCGTCGTTGTCGCCGCGTTTATTGGCGCAAACTATTACCGGAAATCAATCCAGAGCGAACGTCAACCGGCGGCGACAGCAGCAGACAGCGCACTTGTCCGCCCCGACAGCCCGACGCTCGGCGCGGCTGACGCGCCCGTGACAATCGTCGAATTTCTCGACCCGGAATGCGAATCGTGCCGCGCTTTTAACCCAACGGTGAAAAAAATCCTAAAAGAATACGACGGCAAAGTTCGCCTCGTCGTCAGGTATCTGACGTTTCACCCGAATTCGGCGTTGGCGGCGACTTATACCGAAGCGGCGGGCGAACAAGGAAAATATTGGCAGCTGCAGGAACTTTTGTTTCAACGCCAAACCGAATGGGGCGAACGGCACGGACAACCCGCCGCCGCGCAGCAACAGAATGTTCCGGCTTTGTTTGAAAAATACGCGATGGAATTAGGCTTGGACATTGAAACAATAAACGCCGCCGTCAAAGAAAATCGCTACGCGGCGAAATTCGAGCGCGATAAAAAAGACGGACAATCGCTCGGCGCAAGGCAAACGCCGACCATTTTCGTCAATGGCAGAAAACTGGCGCGGCTTAACGAAGCCGACTTAAAATCTTTAATTAGCGAAGAGTTGAAAAAATAACAAATTACTGCCAAAAAAGGCATCGGAGCGTTGCAGGGCAAAATTTGCGGCGGCGGTGAATGTCATTGAAACGAATTTTTATAATCTGCATTCAAAGCGCGGAGCAATGCTCTCGCCTTGAGCAGCGTTTCTTCGTATTCGTGTTCGGGAACGCTGTCAATGACGATGCCGCCGCCGACGTTAAAAACCGCTTCGTTATTTCTAATGACTATCGTGCGAATAGCGACATTCAAATCAAACGAATTTTCGAGATTGAATTTACCGCTTTGAACCGAGTAGCCGATTGCGCCCATCGAAAGCCCGCGATTCGCCGTTTCGAGGCTGTCAATAATTCTCATTGTGCTGATTTTCGGCGCGCCGGTGATCGAGCCGCACGGAAAAACGGCTTTTAAGATGTCGGAGAAATTTGTATTTTCCCGAAGCTCGCCTTTGATTGTGGAAACCAAATGAAAAAGCGTCGGATGCGTTTCCAAATCGCAGAGCTTTTCGACCGCGACGCTGCCGAATTCGCAGATTCTTCCCAAATCGTTTCGCATCAAATCAACAATCATCGTATTTTCAGCCAAATCTTTTTCGCTCGTTAAAAGCTCGTTTCGCAGATTCAAATCTTCTTCCGCCGTTCGCCCGCGCCGCCGCGTTCCTTTAATCGGGCTGGTCGAGATGATTCGCGCTGAGTGACTCGCTTTAGGACTTGAAACTTTGAAAAACCTCTCCGGCGAGATGCTGACGACCGCATCGTTTTCGCGTTTTAAAAATGCGGCGAACGGCGCGGGATGCGATTTTCTGAGTCGCCAAAAAATTCTTGGCGCGGTTAAAGTTTCCGGCAATTTGGCGCGAAGCTGCTGCGTTAAATTTGTCTGATAAGTATCGCCGCGTTTAATATGTTCCTGAATTTTCCCGACGGTTTCAATGTAATGTTCGCGTGTGAAGTTTGAGGAAATTTCAGAGGTCACGCTTGTATCAATTTCAAAATGCACCGCTTCGCTTTCGCCCAAAACTCTTTCAATCTCGTCGAATCTTTTTTCCTTTCCCATCAAACGGGTGATGCCCGTTTGGTAATCGTGAACGATTAGACAATCAAACGCGGCTAGAAAAACATCGGGTTCGCCGAGGATTGAAGATTTTTTCGAGCGCGAATTGATATTTTCCATCTTCAAACCAAAATCGTATGAGACGGAAAAAATAAACGCCAGATTCGGGTCGGAAAATTTACGGTCGAGAAATTCGAGCGTCTGCCAAGCATCATCATTAGAAATTTCAACGATTTCGAGCGGCTTGATTCCGGCGATTAAAAGGTGCGAACCAAGATGAGAAACGCCGCAACTGTCGAGCAGGCAAACCGGCTCGTGTTCGGATAAATTGAGCAAAGCTGAAACTAATCGGTCGGCTGAAAATTTGATTTCACGCATTTTTCAATCGGGCAAGAAAACTTGAAACCACAGATTAACACAGATGAAAGCGTATTTTTTAAATTCTCATCTCGTTATTATCCGTGTTAATCTGTGTGCATCTGTGGTTAAATAATCTTCCGTAAAAATTATGGCTTCCAAACCAATTGATAAAAGAACTTTGATTCGCGGACTCGGACTGCTGGCGGCGATTTCCATTATTTTGGGAAACGTCATCGGCACGGGCGTTTTTCTCAAAGCGCGAGTTATGACTTGCAACGTCGGCAGCCCGATTTGGGTGATTGTCGCGTGGATTGCGGCGGGAATATTGTCGCTCGCCGGAGCGCTGACCTACGCCGAGCTTTCGGCGATGAAACCGGAAGCGGGCGGCGAATACGTTTTTCTGCGCGACGCTTACGGGCGCGTGTGGAGTTTTCTTTACGGCTGGATGCAGATTTTTATCGCCAAAACCGGCTCGCAGGCTTCGGTCGCCGTCGCGTTTGCGATTTTTCTAAATGATTTTATCGGCGGCGATTTGAAGAAAACTTTATTGACGACGAACATTTTCGGCTCGGATTTTGAAATAACGACTCTGCAAATTATCGCCGTCGGAATCATCGTCATTATCACGACGATAAACTGCGCGTCGGTGGCGGCGACCGGACAACTCGCCACTTATTTTACGGTTATCAAAATCGCTTTGATTCTGCTCGTCGGCGTCGGCGCGTTCATTTTCGCCGACGGAAATTTCGCGCATTTCGGAATGGAAAACGCGGGCGGCGCGTGCGAAGGCGTTGACAATTCGGTCAAATACGGCGCGGCGGGTTTTACATTTATGGCTGGCTTTGGCGCGGCGATGCTCGGCGCGCTGTGGGGTTACGACGGCTGGAATAATTTAACGCTCGTTGCGGGCGAAGTGAAAAATCCGCAGCGCAACATTCCGCTCGCCCTTATCGGCGGAACGATTACGATTATTCTGCTTTACGTTTTTATCAATTTCGCGTATTTTTACGTGCTTGATCCGACGCAAATCGCTTCCGTCTCGGCAAATTCTTCGGTCGCACGTGAAGTGGCAATTAGATTTTTAGGCGCGGGCGCGGTCGTTTTAATGTCCGCCGGATTAATGGCTTCGTCGCTCGGAACTTTGCACACGTCGGTTCTCACCGGCGCGCGAGTTCCCTACGCGATGGCGCAGGACGGCTTGATGTTTAAATCGCTCGGCAGATTGTCCGAAGGCACGCGCGTTCCAATCGGCGCGCTGCTCGTGCAGGGCGTTTGGGCGTGCGTTTTGGCGATGTCCGGTTCGTTCGACACTTTGACTGATTATGTAGTTTTCGGCTCGTGGATTTTTTACGCGCTCGTGACGACTTCGGTTTTTGTCTTTCGCCGAAAGTATCCGAATGCCGAAAGACCTTACAAAGCGTTTGGTTATCCGATCGTGCCGATTCTGTTTTTGCTGGTTGCCGGTTGGCTGCTCGTCAATACGATTTGGACGAGTCCGAAACAATCTTTCATCGGAATTTTCCTGATTGCGCTCGGATTGCCCGTTTATTATTATTTGACGAGAATTAATCGCAGCGAATCAACCGAAGAATAAAACAAAGGAAAAATCAATGACAAACACCGACAGAAGAGCGGGCGGTGACCGCCGCGCGATTGAGAGATATAACGTCAATATCGAAGTCGAATGGGAAGGCTTAATCGGCAGAAAACCGGGAATCATCAATGACATCTCGCCGATTGGCTGTTTCGTGCTGTGTTTGGGCGAAGTCGAAGACGGCGAAAACGTCAAAATTTTTCTTCCTTTAACCGACGGCAGAAAAATCCAGTTTTGGGGCGAAGTTTCAAATCACGTTTTTGAGATCGGCTTAGCTGTCAAATTCATAGAGCTTTCCGACGCGCAAAGAGAATTTCTCGAAGTATTCGTTGATACGTTTCGGGCAGATTAAACGTCAATTTTCACTTGCTTTCAAAATACAGATTATTTTTCACGCCTAAACGCGGAGATTTTCGTTTTTTGAGCGACACTCTGCGAAATCTCCGCGTCTCAACGGTGAAAAACTTCCGTCAAAATGATTTACAAGAACGAAAATGACATTTTAAAAATTGTTCGCGCTTTTGAAAATGGCACGATTGCGCGTTCCGATTGGCGACACAACGAGCATCTGACCGTTGCGTTTTATTACGCTTTTAATCACGACTTTGAAACGGCTCTCACGAAAATGCGCGACGGGATTTTCAATCTGCTAAACACTTTTGAAGTTGATTTATCAAAAGAAATGCCGTATCACGAAACTCTCACCATTTTCTGGCTGCGGACGATTTTCGATTTGATAAAATCACGGAATGGCAATTCGTCCGTCAAAACGGCAAACGAAATCTTGGGACTTTGCGGTGATAAAGATTTGCCGCTTAAATTCTACAGCGAACTTCTCTTCTCCGAACAAGCCAGAAAGAATTTCGTCGAGGGCGATTTATGAAATTGATTTTTCTTTACGGCGCGCCTGCCGTCGGTAAGTTAACCGTCGCGCAGGAATTGGCGAAATTGACCGGCTTTCGAGTTTTTCATAATCATTTGACGATTGACTGCATCGAGCCGGTTTTCGATTTCGGCATGCCTTCGTTCTTCAAGTTAATTAACCTGATTCGTCTCGAAACCGTCGCTGAAGCCGCCCGCACGGGCACCAATCTGATTTACACTTTTTGTTACGCGAAAGATTCCGACGATGCGCACGTCGCCGAATTTACCGAAGCGGTCGAGAGAAACGGTGGAGAAATTTGTTTTGTTTTACTGACCTGCGAACGCGGCGAACTTGAACGGCGCGTTTTGGAAGAATCGCGCAAACAATACGGCAAAGCAAACAATCTCGAAATTCTAAGCGAAATTTTAGGTAAACACGATTTGTCCTCGCCCGTGCCGCAGCACGAATCTTTACAGATTGATAACACCAATCTTTCGCCGGTTAAAACGGCGCGAAAAATTATCGAGCATTTTATGATTTTTTAAATCTCCAATACCAGTTTTTGCGATTTGCTTTGGCTGATAATTTTCCCGTTCTCGTCAAAACCCAGACTCTTTTCTGCGCATTAATTTCGCCTTGATTATAATTGCTGAGCGGCAGAAGCGAACTGCGCATCAATGACAGAAGAATTCAGGATAATTGCTTGTCGTCATAAAAAGATATTATAATTCAGCAATCTTATGAAAAGTCTTCAAAACAAACTTCTCAAAGATTTGCTCGCCAAACCCGGCATCACGCCGAAAGAATCTTGTCGTCTTTAATTTCCAATTAAAATTCCGGCTTTTATCAACTGACTTTTGGATTTTCATTTCGTAAACCCAACTGTTTTGGAATTTGTTGTATTATTATTTCTTCAAACAGGATTTTATTTATGCTTAAGTTTCATAACACTTTATCTAACCGACTCGAAGAATTTCATCCGTTAAACGACAACAAAGTTCGTCTGTATATCTGCGGTCCGACGGTTTGGAGCTTCGCGCATATCGGCAATTTTCGCACGTTCACGTTCGGCGACGTTCTGCGGCGCTACCTGAAATTCAAAGGTTATAGTCTGACGCACGTTTTTAATTTGACCGACGTTGACGACCGCATTATTAACGAAGCGAAAAAAGCCGGAAAAACAATTGATGAATTCACCGCGCCGTTTATCGAAGCGTTCTGGGAAGACTTTGACGCGCTCGGACTTGAACGTCCTGAAATTACGCCGCGGGCGACGCATCACGTCGCGGAGATGATTCAGATTATCGAAACGCTTCTGGAGAACGGACGCGCCTACGAATCGGACGGCTCAATTTATTTTCGCATCGCGGCTTTTCCTGTTTACGGCAAACTCTCAAAAATAAATTTCGCGGGCAATCTATCCGGCGCGAGCGGCAGAGTTGATACGGACAAATACGACAAGGAAAACGCCAACGATTTCGCGCTCTGGAAATTGGTTGATGCCGATGAGCCAACCGGATGGGACGCTTCGTTCGGGCGCGGTCGTCCGGGCTGGCATATCGAATGTTCGGCAATGGCGATGAAATACCTCGGCGAAACTTTCGACATTCACGCGGGCGGCGTTGATTTAAAATTTCCGCATCACGAAAACGAAATCGCTCAATCGGAAGGCGCGACGGAAAAACCGTTCGCCAAAGTTTGGCTGCATTCGGAACACTTAATGGTCGAAGGAAAAACGATGTCAAAGTCGCTCGGAAATTATTACACCTTCCGCGATTTGATTGGGAAAGGTTATACGGCGACGGCGATTCGTTATTTGCTTTTGTCGGTTCCCTATTACAAGCAATTGAATTTTACGTTTGAAACTCTGGACGGCGCGGAACAAACGATTGAACGGTTGCGCGATTTTCGCAAACGCCTTCAGGAAGCCCTTCTGCCCGACGGCATCAACACGGATTTGGAAGAAAAAGCGCGCGGCTTTTTGAATGATTTTGAAGCGGCGATGGACGATAATTTAAACACTTCAATCGCGCTCGCCGCTTTGCACAATCTCGTCCGCGAAACAAACACGGCGATGGCTCACGAAGTCGCCTGCACCGAAGACCGCTCGTTCGTTCTGCACACGATTGATAAATTCGACCAGGTTCTCGGCATCTTCGGCGAAGCGCAGACGGAAATGCTCGACGCGGAAATCGAAAATTTAATCGAAGAACGTCAGGAAGCCCGACGCAGCCGAAATTTTTCGCGGTCAGATGAAATTCGTGATACGCTCGCCGAAAAAGGAATCGTTTTGGAAGATACGAAAGACGGCGTGAGATGGAAACGAAAATAATTTAATGCAAAAAGGCGATTGTCAAAATCTTTATTTTGTAATTTAAAGTCATCAGAATCGGTAATCAAATGACGAGCTTTCTCACGGTCGCGTTTCCGACTTTTGAACTTCAACCAAAAATGCTTTGAGACCTTGAGCCTCAAATATTTGCGGCTCGCCTATTTTATAATTTTGCGCTTTTAAGTTTTGCAGCGGCGGTGCGAGTTCGTTCCAACTTTTACCGCGAAAAGCAACGAAAAATCGTTCGCCTTTAATTTCGTCTTCGCTCACTGTTTGAATGCCGTCAAATCCGCGCGGCAAAAAATACGCTTTGTCTTCAGTCATTCCAGCCGCGCCGTTGACTTTAACAATTTGAAATTCTCTGTCCGAATCGCGCAGCGCGAACCAGAAATGATAAGCGACTAAATCTTCATAAGTGAATAGATAAATGTTGACGGCATTTTCACCGTGCAGCGTAGATTCATACAAATGATTCGCCAGATTTTCCCACGCGCACCAGATATATTTTGGTTCGGCGCGTGTCGCCCGAAACAGAAACGCCGCGCCAAAAAGCAGGAAAATCAAACTCAAACATGCCGTTCTCAATTGACGAAACTTAATTTTTGAAAAAGCAATCGCTTGCAGAATCACGAACGGCGCGAAAGCGATTATCAAATGCCTGGTTCCCCAAATCGAATACGGCAAAATCCAACTTCCGACGAGGGCGATGAGAAGCGGCGCGAAGAAAAAAATCGTCAGCAGCGTGAAATTTCTTTTTTCGATTGCGCTCCGGTTTTTCCAATCCGCCAAGTAAAAACCGAAAGCGATGATGCCGATGGCGATAATCGGCACGGTTATCAGAAAAATCGCCGCCTGATCCGTGTTGCTCTGCTCGAAGTAAATCGGTTCGAATAAATCGAACACGAATCGGAAGACCGATAAAAGATTCGGCTTCTTCATCCAACCGATATTTTGCCCGACGTTTGAATTTATTCGCATCGCTTGCCAGATCGCGTAAATCCATGGCGTGAAACTTAATACGACGGCGATTAGCATCAATAGAATTTGCTTCAATTTCCCACGCGCTAAAATCAAAATCGCCAAAACTTCCGAGGCGATTATCAGCCAGCCGAAATAATGCGAATAGACGAGCAGAATGTTGACAGCGATTAGAAAAAAAAATCCTTTTCCAGTATTCAAAAATCGGACGAACATTGCGAGGGAAAAAAGACCCAGACAAAGAAGCAAACCATACATACGGACTTCCTGCGCGTATTTAACTAAGGAACCGTTGAAGGTAAAGAAAGTTAAAGCAAGCGCAATCGTCGGAAGCGATAATTTACATTGTCGGGAAAGCAGGATAAAAGGAATGACGGCAAGCGTCGAAAAAAAGACGGGGAAAAGTCTCAGCCACAATAAACTTTCGCCGCCGACCCAAATCCAAATTTTCAGCAACGCGTAAAAAAGCGGCGGGTGAATCAAATCCTGCGCGACTAACCAAAATAGATTTGTCCAATCCATCTCGGCGGAGTGAATCCCGAAAATTTCGTCGAACCACAAACACGAATCGGTTAAATTCCACAAGCGAATCAAAATATAGCCAACTGAGATTGCGGCGATTAGCGCCCACCAATATCTGTCCGTGAGCTTCATCGTTAAAGTTTAATGTTTGGACAAAGTTTGCCGTGAATGCTCGTGTAAAAAAGCGGCACTTCTTTGAAAGTGTCGGTATCGCGGCAATAGCAAAGGCAGGTGTCGAACGGCTTGGAATAAATATGCAGGCTGACGGCTCGCTGGTCGAATTCGGGCAAGTTTAAGATTTGATGAATTGGTTCTTCGAGTTCGACTTTTGCCGTCAGACAATCGGACAAATTAAAATTGTCGGTTTCTTCGAGTCGGCAAAAACCCTTTGTTTCGTCTATTTCGGCGGCGCGGAAATTTTGCCCGCGCAGTTTACCGACAGGAACGGTCATCCAGCACATCTGGTTGGCATGGTTGTGAATTTTAGAAACCTGACCTTTGTTCCAGCAAATCGCCATCATCTCGAAACGGTCGTTCTTAAAAATCAGATTGCGCGTGTAAAATTTTTCGCTCCAATGCAAATATTCGACAATCGAATTAATGTCCACTGGATTTTCAGCGAGAAAATGATAAACGTTATCACAGGTAAAATCGGCTTCGGGAATGTCGCGCAAGCCTTCTATTAAATCCTCGACTTTGACTGTTTTCATAAAGAGTATTTTGCCACGAATACAACTGATAGCACGAACAAAAAGACAACAAATCCGTATCCTTTTTAAAATTTCGCTGTCAGCGGAGAACAACTTGAAAAAGCTGTTCAGGATATAACCTTTTCAATCATTTTGCAAATCGAAAGTAAGTAAAATTGCTTATATTGAATTTACTCATTTAATAACTTATGCTTGTTGGACAAACAATGTCCGAAAACAACAGACTGATTCAAATCGAGCCAGCTTAGCTCTTTTTTCAGTCCTGCCGGAATACATCGGCTTTTCTGATCTTGATAAAGCAGTAACGTTTCAGCCTTTAAGCGCTTTTATTCGTCGTAAGTTTAGACGGGGAAGTTGCGCCTTTCAACGGCGAATGTTGCTTAACCAGTGGCGGTTGCCGAAAACAAACCGTTGCAAACATTACAAGGAATAAGGAAAAAAAAATGAGTAATACAAAAAATATAGTCGAAACGGCGATTGAAGCCGGAAGTTTTAAAACATTGGTCGCGGCGGTTACTGCCGCCGGTTTAGCGGAAACGTTGCAGGGCGACGGTCCGTTCACCGTTTTCGCGCCGACTGACGAAGCGTTCGCCAAAATCCCCGCCGAAACTTTGACTGATTTGCTCAAGCCGGAAAACAAGCAAAAACTCGCCGGAATTCTAACGTATCACGTTGTTTCGGGAAAAGTCTTGGCGGCTGATGCGTCGAAATTAACTACCGCGAAAACCGTTAACGGTCAGGAAATCAAAATTGACGCCACGAGCGGTGTAAAAATTAACAATGCGACTGTGACGACGGCAGATGTCGAAGCGAGCAATGGTGTTATCCATATTATTGATGCGGTTCTGATGCCTTCGGCTACGGCACAGGCGTAAACCACTCGTTTTTGAAAAACCGAAAAGCCGTTGTCTGTCAACCAAAATAGGCAGCGGCTTTTTATGAAAGTCATTTGAATTTAAGGAAAATTATGTTCACTAAATCGGATTATTTAATTTTAGGCGCGGCGTTTATCTCGTTTTTGTTTTCGATTGCATTATGGTTCGGAGTTCTCGGACCGAATCAAAAAGATGCGGGAATTTTTGTCGGGTTGTGGGTTCCTTCGATTCTCGCCGTCGGTTTGTATTTTAAGCTCAATGCCCGTACAGTTTAGTTTATTATGGAATACATTATTTTTGCGGTCGGTGCGGTGGTGACGCTGATGGTTTGCGGCGGACTTTTCTACGTTACCGCCACGGAAATGGTTTCTCACACGCATCAGGATATTAACAAAAAGAATCCGACCGCCATTCGGGATAAAACGAGAACGAATAAGTAGTTGTTCTGAATTAAGTTAGACTATTGTGAGCAAGAAACCGTAATAAAATTAAGGCTCGTGGGAAAAACATAGTCTAATGTATTTAAGCTCGACTACTTAATTGAAAAAGTTACGCCGCTGTTTCGCGGCTAATTTTTTTGCCCGTTTTGTAAAAACTCAACAAACTCCGACGTATTGCGCGTCAAACCGGGAAACGTCGAAACGGTTTTACCGTCCCCGTCCATAACGGCGTAGAACGGCAGCGCGACAGTTTGAAACGTTTGCTCTTGAAATTGCTGCTGCTTTTCATAAATCGCGCCGTCGCCGTCGGTGTAAAGTCTGGCTAAAACAAACTTTTTCATTTCCGCTTCGACTTCTTTTTTCGGAAAAACATTCGCTTCCATCCAACGGCAATTCGTGCAAGTATAGCCGGTGAAGTCTATAAACACTCGTTTGTTTTCGGCTGTGGCTTGCGCGAGCGCTTTGTCCAAATCGTTATCAATCCACATTAACTTTTCCTGACTGCCACCGAAAAATCTGGCGGAAGAATTTTCCAAATCTGGCGGCAGAAACGATTCGAGTTCACCGAGTTTGGCGCCGAAAAGCCCGGTCAGCAAATAAAAACTGATTGCCAGACTAACAACAGCTGACATCACGCGAAACGCGCCGATGCGTTCGGGTTTTGAATCGTGCGGCAGTTGGAATTTACCTAAAAGATAAATTCCCAAGACAATGCCGATAGCTATCCAAATCGCTAAGACGACCGGACGCGTGAAAAAACCCCAACCCCAAACTAAATCCACATTCGAGAGAAATTTCATCGCCGCCGCGACTTCCAAAAATCCCATCGCAACTTTAATCGAATTCATCCAGCCGCCTGCGCGCGGCAAACTCGAAACGTATTGCGGAAGCAGTGCAAGAACGAAAAACGGAAGCGCGAAAACGGTTGAGAAAGCGAGCATTCCGACGAGCGGCATTTGCCAATCGCCCTGCGAAGCGGAAACTAAAATCGTGCCGACAAACGGCGACGTGCAGGTAAAACTCGTTAGGGTAAAGGTCAAACCCATCAGCAACGCGCCGACGATGCCGCTGCCTTCGCCTTCCTGACTGCGCGTGAGATTGTCGAGTCTCGTTAAAATTGAAGTTGGAATCGTTATTTCATACGCGCCGAAAAGATTGAACGCGAAGAAGAGGAAAATTCCCGTGATTAAAAGATTGACGTAAGGATTAGCGGCGAATAAATTGATGCCCGCCGCGCCGACGAAAATCGCCAGAAGCATTCCCAAAATCGTAAAAGTGCCGATAATTCCGAGCGAATAAACCGTAGCGAGTTTGATTGATTTGGCTCGGTTCTGACTCGAATGATTGGTGAAATACGAAACCGTAATCGGAATCATTGGAAAGACGCACGGTGTAAGGAGCGACAACGCGCCCAAAGTTATCGCCAGCCAGATGAAAGATGAAAGCGGCAAATCGTTTGGGTTTTGGCTTCTTGATGGTGAGTTCTGAATTTTATTTTCAGGTGCGCTTTGATTACCGACTTCTAATTGCTGATTACTACTTTCAGTTCGCACATTGCTAACCGCCGATTGCTGACTGCCTCTCTTTACATCTTCAAAACCGGCGAATGTAACTTTGACGGTTTTCGGCGGAAGGCAAAGCGTGTCGTTGCAAACTTGGAAACGAACGTTGACCGCCAGCGCGTCGACGTTTGTTTCGCCGGTGGTTTGTACCGGCAAGTTAAATTCGGCTTCCCCGTCGAAGAACTTCGTTTCGATATTAAAATTCGGGTCTAGTTTCGTAATTGGTGTCGGCGTTTCGATTTTACCTTCAAACTTAAACGGCGTGTTTTCGGCGGGCGTAATTTTCGTCGGAAAAGGTCCGCCTGTCGGTTGCTCGACCGAATAAAGATGCCAGCCCGCTTCAATCTCCGCTTTCAGTTTGACATTGAAAGTTTCATCCGTTTTTAACGATTTCCCTTTCGCGTCCGATTCCAAACTCCATTTCGTTGGATTTTGAGCGAGCGAAACGAGCGGCAAAGCGAGAAGCAAAATGATAATAAATTTTAACTGTCGAAAATGAAACATAATTTTTCTAGCGAGTTAGATGCGATTTTATCATTATCCATTCTCAAAAAACCATTTTTGCACAATTCGCTGTATCTCGCTTATAATTTTAGATAGACAAAGCGACAATTTTTATTCCAATTGCGGCGCGGAGGATTTAATTTTGCCAAAGACAGCGACTCGTCAAACAACCGAAACACCAAAGAACTCTACAAACGGCGCGGCGGCTAAAACCGTCTCGAACACCAAAAATAACAGCGGCTTGACCGACAAAGTGAATCGCAAAGAAGCGCAGACCGAAAACGTATCACGTAAAAAAAGCCAGACGAATTCGATTAAACGTATCGAACCCGCGCTGCTCAAAGAGATGCTTTACCAGATGGTTTTGGGCAGATACTTTGAACAGAAATGCGCTGAAGTTTACCGCATCGGAAAAATCGGCGGCTTTTGCCATCTGTATATCGGTCAGGAAGCCGTCGCCATCGGCACGATGATGGCGATTCGGGAGGACGATCTGGTGATTACGGCTTACCGCGACCACGTTCAGGCGATGGTTAAAGGGATTCCGCCCGAAGAAGTGATGGCGGAACTTTACGGCAAAGCGGGCGGCAACGTCGGCGGCAAAGGCGGCTCGATGCATATGTTCGACGCGGCGCGTGGTTTCTTCGGCGGACACGGAATCGTCGGCGGGCAAATCGGTGTCGGAACGGGAATGGCTTACGCTCAAAAATACAAAGGCACGGACGGCGTGACTCTATGCTTCTTCGGCGAAGCGGCGGTCAACCAGGGAATGTTTCACGAATCTTTGAATATGGCGGCGTTGTGGAAACTGCCCTGCATTTATATTTGCGAAAACAACCAATACGGAATGGGAACGTCGCAAACGCGCGCGATGTCAATTTCGAGCGTGGCGAAAAAAGCCGAGGCTTACGGCATCGCCAACGAATTCGTTGACGGGATGGACGTTCTCGCCGTCCGCGAAGCGACCGAGCGGGCGATTGAACGCGCCAGAAAAGATTCGCTGCCGACGCTTTTGGAAATTCGTTGCTATCGTTTTATGGGACATTCAATGTCCGACCCCGGAAAATATCGCACGTCGGACGAGATTAAAAAATATCAGGAGCGCGACCCGATTGTTTTGTTCAGGGAAAGTTTAACGGACGCGAAAATTATTTCCGATAAAGACTATTCTGAAATCGAAGCGCGGGCGAAAGTAGCAGTTGAAAAAGCATTGAAGTTTGCCGATGAAAGTCCGCTGCCCGACGAGAAAGAATTGTTCACGGACGTTTACGCTTAATTGCAAAACCCTAAACATTTCACCAAAAAGTTTTCAACATTTAATTATGGCTGTTCTAACAATACGAGACGCGCTGAATCAAGCGTTGCGCGAAGAAATTATCCGGGACGAAAACGTCTTTATCATGGGCGAAGAAGTCGCCGAATACGACGGCGCGTATAAAGTGACGCGCGGGCTTTGGAAGGAATTCGGCGACAAGCGCGTTGTTGACACGCCGATTACCGAACTCGGTTTCGCGGCGGTCGGTGTCGGCGCGGCGATGGCTGGCTTGCGTCCAGTCATCGAATTTATGACGTTCAATTTTTCGATTCTCGCCGCTGACCAAATAATCAATCACGCGGCGAAAATGCGTTATATGTCGGGCGGGCAATTCAAAGTCCCGATTGTCTTTCGCGGTCCGAACGGTTCGGCATATCAAGTCTCAAGCCAGCACTCGCAGGCGCTCGAAGCTTTTTACGCCAACTTTCCCGGCTTAAAAGTCGTCATGCCGTCAACTCCGGCGGACGCGAAAGGGCTTTTGAAATCCGCCATCCGCGACGACAATCCGGTCGTTTTTCTTGAACAGGAAAGAATGTATGGCATCAAGGGCGAAGTTCCCGAAGACGACGATTTTACGATTCCGTTAGGCGTGGCTGACGTGAAGCGCGAAGGAACTGACTGCACGATTGTCGCGCGTTCGATGACCGTTCCGCTGGCGATGCAAGCCGCCGAACAGATGCAAAAAGATTTCGGCGTTTCGGTCGAAGTCGTTGACCCGCGCACGATAAAACCGCTCGACATTGACACGATTGTCGCTTCGGTCAAAAAGACGAACCGTCTAATTGTGGTTGAGGAATCGCACGCTTTTGCTTCGGTCGGCGCGGAGATTTCGCATCAGGTCGCCGAACACGCTTTTGATTATTTGGACGCGCCGGTCAAAAGGATTTCCTGTGCCGAAGCACCGATGCCGTATGCGAAAAATCTAGAAGAACTCGCGCTGCCGGACGTTCCGAAAATCATCGCGGCGATCAAAGAAGTTTGTTACTTATGATGTGGAAAATTTCTGCTTTAATTTTCGCATTTCACGTTTTTGCTTTCGGTCAGATTATTTCTGCCCAAAGCAAAACTGTAAATGATTCTATACAAAAAGCTGAGTTAATTGAATCCAGTCATTATGGCGGAAGCGAATTAGAATCAGCATATATTGATCACTTAAGAGTTGCAATGCAGAATAATCCTAATAGTAAGGGAGTTTTTGTCTTTTATTGCGGGAAGATTTGTAAATATGGCGAGGTTGAAGCGCATATTAGAGGCTTAAATGTTTCGCTCAAAGGTAAAGGCTGGAAGAATTCTGAATTTGCAATTTTGCAGGGTGGTTATCGAGAAAAATTTACTTTAGATTATTGGTTGGTTCCGCAAAATATAGGAATCCCGATTCCAGATTCAACAATTGACATCAAAGATGTGACATTTAAAGGTGCTTTCAGAAGAAAGTTTATTCCTTATGATTGTTGCGAATAATAATTAAATAAAATGGCGAACACAATTATAATGCCGAAACTTTCTCCGACGATGGAGGAAGGACAGATTTCACGGTGGCTCAAAAAAGAAGGTGACGCTATCGAAGCCAACGAACCGATTGCCGAAGTTGACACCGACAAGGCGACGATGGAAGTGACATCGCTCGATGCCGGAACGCTTTTGAAAATCGTCATCGGCGAAGGCGCGAATGCCAGACTCGGCGAGACCATCGGGATTATTGGCGATAAAGGCGAAGACTTTTCAGCGCTTTTGAACGGTGGTTCTTCCAACGGCGCTGGCACTAGTTCCGGTAAGACTGACCAAAAGGAAAGAGAAATCGAAGAAACCGCGCCGCCGTCTGAACCTGAACCGCAAGCCGCCGGACAAACTTCTCCAGTTGTTTCCGAACAGCAAAATGTTCCTGAAACCGCCGGTCGCAGTTACGATGACCAGCGACCGGGCGCAAAAGCCGAGGGCGAGACTGCCGTCAGCAACAAAACGTCAGCCGTCAATAATGAACAGACTTCAAACGGCAGAATGATTGTCTCGCCGATTGCCGCGCGGATGGCTTCGGAAAATGACATCAATCTCAAATCAATAAAAGGTTCGGGTCCGAACGGCAGAATAATCAAACGCGACATCGAAGATGCGATGAAAGGCGGTCAGCCCTCAGCGGTTAGTCAACAGTCCGAACAAACTGCACAAGCCGCGCCGAGTTTTGCCGCTTCGCCGGTTCAGGGCGCAAGCGCGTATCGTGAAGAAAACACTTCCAAGATGCGTCAGATCATCGCGCAGCGTCTGGCTACTTCGATTGGTCCCGTTCCGACATTTTATCTGACGGTCGAAATCGAGATGGACAGGGCGATGGAATTTCGCAAACAAATAAATGCGAGCATCAAAGAGGAAGAAAAAGTCAGCGTCAACGACATTATCGTCAAAGTCGCGGCGATGGCTTCCCTGAAACATCCGTTTGTCAATTCTTCCTATCAAGATAAAACGATTCGATTTTACGAGGATGCCGATGTCGGCGTGGCGGTCGCCATTGACGAAGGTTTGATAACGCCGGTGGTGCGCGGCGCGAGTCGTAAAGGGATCACCGAAATCTCGCGTGAAATAAAAGAAATGGCGGTGCGCGCCCGCGAGAAGAAACTTCAGCCGGAAGAATACACCGGCGCGACGTTTTCGATTTCAAATTTGGGAATGTTCGGCATCGAGCAGTTCACGGCGATTATCAATCCGCCGGAAGCCGCAATTTTCGCCGTTGGTTCAGCCGCGCCGAAGGCAGTTATCCGCGACGGCGAAATCGTCATCCGCAATGTGATGAACGTCACAATGAGCTGCGATCACCGCGTGATTGACGGCGCGACGGGCGCAAAGTTTTTGCAGACGTTCAAACAGATGCTGGAAAATCCGATCTTAATGTTAATGTAAAAGTATTCGGCAAAAAAAAGGACAGGCATTACGTGACCTGTCCTTTTTTTATTGAAATAGCTCTCTATTCTTCGAATCTAACTTTGAGCGTGAAATCGTAAATCATAATCTCGCCGTCCGCGCCGAGTTTGGCGCGTTCGCCTTTCTGGATAACTTGATCGGAAACGATGGTCGGATTTTTATGTAGAGCCTTCACCCACATTTCGCCGTTTTCCTCCAAACAGATTTCCGCGTGAAAGCGGCTGATTTTTCGATTCTCAGACGGCAGACGCAGATTTGCCGCCTTCTTCCCGTCGTCGCGCCCGATAGTGTTGACTCTTTGGATTATCGGATACTCGTTGATGCGCCTGGTTCCCTGCCAAATCTCGACGCGGTAAAGAATGCCGAGTTCGGCGCTAATGTCCTCGGTTCTGCCGTAGTCGTCCGTCGTCTCTCCGCTAATTTGAGAAAGCACAATCGGTTCGGTCGTCTTCACCGTCTCAAACCCGTTTTTTGAAACGGGTCTGATTTCGATTTTTTCTTTCAGCGTCGGGTCAATCGCCAGTTCGACGCAAATTTTTTTAACGGTTAATCGCAGATTGCCCGCCAATTCCCTGGCACGTTCAAAAATCAAAACGCTCAAATTCCGCGCGAAAAGTTTTCGTTTATCGCGCCGCAAATTTTTATCCGTCTCGCCGCCCAAATACACGACGAATTTTTCCGGCGCATATGCTTTATCGGTATTCGGAATGCGAACGATTTCCCTCTTTGAAACCGCTTCGATTTCGTAAAAAAGACTTTGCAGAAAAAGTTCCGATTCGAATTTACGGTCGGGAAAATTTCGAATGTCGTTGGAAAGCGCGTCTTCCCCTTCGTTGGCAACGCAACGCCGTATTTTATCCCAGCTTTCTGGTAAATTTGCCATTATTTTCTCTAAACTCGCCCGATTAATAATAGCTTATTTCGCGGGGACTTAAAAAGAAATCATCTATTTACAAAGCGATTTTTGAACGCCTGCTTTACAAAGTTTATGAGTGTTTGTTTGCAAATTTATATCATTTAACGCGAAAAATTTTATTTAGGATTTTTAGATAATTCCTCAGATTTTTTGTGGTCAATTTCCGCCTTTTGATTTTCGCCCATTTCAATATAAACCAGAGCCCGATTACCGTAGGCGGTTGCGTCTTTCGGGTCTAGTTGAATTGCCTTTGTAAAATTTTTTAATGCCGGCTGAAGCTGACTGTTACGAAAATAAGCTAATCCGCGATCATTATAAGCCGCCGAATTTTGCGGCTCAAGTTCGATTACTTTGTCGAAGTCTTTGATCGTTTGAACGTAATCCTCTATTTCGAGATAAATGTTGCCGCGATTGTAAAAAGCGTTGGCATATTTAGAATCTATCTTTATCACGCTCGTATAGTCTAAAATCGCTTCTTCGTAGTCTTTTTTGTTTGCGTAAACAAGCCCGCGATTATAATAAGCAAGCGCGTCTTTCGGGTTTAGTTCGATTGATTTGCTGTAATCTCTGATAGCTTTTTCATAATCTTTTTTGTTATCAAAAGCCAGACCGCGATTGAAATAGCTGTCTGCATTTTGAGGGTTAAGTTCAATCGCCTTATCGTAGTCTTTGATGGCAAGGTCATAATCGCCTTTGTCGTTAAACGCAATCCCTCGATTAACATAATAGCTGTAATCATTCGGATTAATTTCAATCGCTTTGTCGTAATCCTTTATCGCGCGGTCGTATTCTTTCTTGTCATAATAAACATTTCCGCGCCCGTAATAATTATCGGCATCTTTTGGATTTAACTCGATAGCGCGGATGGCATCTTTAAGCGCGTTATCCAGATTGCCTTTAAGCCTGTAAGACAATGCCCGTCCATAAAAAACGCTTGCATCGGTCGGCTGTAATTTTAACGCTTGATTATAATCGGCTATTGAGCGGTCATAATCTCCTTTCTTACGGTAAGTTACTCCGCGATTGTAATAGGCATCGAAATATTTCGGATCAAGGGCGATTGTTTTCGTATAATCTTTAATTGCCTGTTCATATTCGCCTTTTTCATCATAAACAATCGCGCGATTATAATATGCAACCGAACCGTCAGGCACTAATTCAATCGCTTTGTTGTAATTGTTAATTTGGCAATCATAGTTCTCTTTGCCGCACTTTAAAGCGTCTTCAAAATAGTTTCGACAAATTTAAATTTGATTTCCGCCATTAAATCGGCATTGGCGCCGGCGGCGATTAAATCTTTCTCAACTTCACCGCCGAAAGTGAAATTAACGCCGCGCGTTTTTACCTTTTGGACAAGTATGCGATTGGTGGTCGGCAAACCTGTTTTACTCGCGCGTAAAGAAACCAAAACTTCTTCTAAAATCAGCGGCTTTTCCGTCTCCGTATTTTGAGCGTAATAAGGCAGAGCGACAAAACCCATTACAACAATCAAAAATAGCGATTGAAGTAATCGTGTCGCTTCACAAAGCAAACTCGAAACATTCATAGATAAACTCTGAATCAAAAAAATCATAACGTAAATCGTTAAGAATTTTAGCATCGAACACTGAATCTCATCAACGCTTTTCGCCTGACGACGCTTTCATTGTTATGCTGTAAAACAGACTTTCAATGGAAAAATCCAAAAATTATAATAACTACTCGCCGCACGTCGCGCTGCTCGCCGTGCAACTTATGTTTGGTTCCGCGCCGATACTGGGAAAATTCGCGCTGGCGGCGTTTCCGAGTTCGGCGATTGTCGGGTTTCGCGTCGGCGGCGCGGCTCTCGCGTTTTGTCTTCTGCAAAAGCTGCGCGGAGGAGATTTCCGGCTCGAACGGCGCAGTCATTATTTACATTTCGCCGCGCTGACCTGTTTCGGCGTGATATTCAACCAGCTTTTATTTTTCAAAGGCTTATCCCTGACGACCGCGACGAACACTTCTCTGCTCGCTGTGATGATTCCGGTTTTTGCGATTCTGGTCAGCGCGGCAATCGGCAATGACCGACTCACCTGGCTGAAAATCGTCGGCGTAGTTTTGGCTTGCGCAGGCGTGATTTATTTGGTTGACCCGCGCAACGCGAGTTTTTCCGCCGCGACGACGCAGGGCGATGTTTTGATCATTCTCAATTGTCTGTCCTACGCCACTTATGTTGCCGTTTCAAAGAAAATCATCAGTCATTACGGCGCGTTAAAATCAATCGCGTGGATTTTTCTGTTCGGCAGCATCGTCAATGTTCCGCTCGGTCTGTTTTCTCTGGCGACCGTTGATTTGACCGCAATCGCGTGGCAATCGTGGCTGGCACTCGCGGCAATCGTCACTTTCCCGACGATTCTCGCTTATTATTGGAACACATGGGCTTTGGCGCGGGTCGAGCCGTCAATCGTCGCGGTTTATATTTATTTGCAGCCGCTGATCGGCACTTTTTTAGCAATTTTTATTTTGGGCGAAGCGTGGAAGCCGCGCATTTTTCTGGCGATGGCGTTAATTTTCACCGGAGCTTTTCTGGTGACGAGACGACGGCAGCGTGAGATTATTTCTAAAATCTAAATTCTTTTAGCCACGAATAACACGAATGACACAAATAATTTTTATTCGTGTTATTCGTGGCTGTAAACTTTTCCTCCAATTATCGTCAATTTCACATTTCCCTTTTCGTCGAGCGCGACCAAATCGGCGCGTTTGCCGAGTTCGATTGTTCCGTGAGTTTTTTCGATTCCCAAAAGGCGCGCCGGATTCGCGCTCGCCATTCTGGATACTTCCGAACTGGAAAATCCGAGTTCGCGCATTTGTTTTACCGCGTCGAGCATTGTAATCACGCTGCCCGCGATGCTGCCGCGCTCATTCTGCGTTTTACCGTTAACGACTGAAATTTTTTCGCCCCAAAGCTCAAAATCGCCATCGCCAAGTCCGGTCGGCGCGACCGAATCGCTGATGAGCGAAACTCTGTCCGCACCTTTATTGTCCACACCGAATTTCAACATTTGCGGATGAACGTGAATGCCGTCGGCGATAATGTCAAAAGTCGTATCATCTTTCGTCAAAGCCCAGCCGACCACGCCGACAGAGCGGTGATGCAAGCCGGTCATCGCGTTGAAAAAATGCGTCAGATGTTTCGCGCCTGCCTCATACGCTTTATCGAGAGTTTCTAAATCGGCTTTCGTATGTCCGATTGAAACAATCCAATTACGCCCGACTAATTCTTTGACAATTTCGATGCCGTTCTCGATTTCGGGCGCGAGCGTCGTCAGGTGAACTCCGCTTTTCAACCTAGGCAGATTTTCGATTTCATCGCCGTTGCGAAAGGTTTTGAAAAATTGCGGACGCAGCGCGCCGCACATTTTTTCATTCGCAAAAACTCCTTCGTAATGAACGCCCAGAATCTGCGCGATTGGCTCGTCTTCCTGCGTTCTCATCAGTTCGTCAATCGCTTCGACGACCTTTCGGTAATTTTCATCCGCGTCGGGAACAAACGTCGGCAGCCACGCCGTGACGCCCTGACTCGCCAAAAATTCGGAAACTTTCCGCAAATCTTCGACGCTCGCCGTATTGACATCAACGCCGACCGCGCCGTGATTGTGGATGTCTATGAAACCGGCAAAAATTTGCAGACGGCTCAAATCAATCGTTTTTGCATCCATATTTTGGATGTTTGAGATTTCGGCGACGCGCCCGCTACGAATCAAAACGTCTTTTCGTTCGGTCGCGCCCGGCGGCGTAACCGCTTCAGCGTTACGCAGCAAAATCGGCTGTTCTGTCATAAGTTTAAATTTTCGGCTTTCGGATTACGCTTCGATATTATAAATTACGTTTTGATGAAAAGTCTGTTGGCAAAAACATATTTTATCTTTTTCGTTGCGGTTTTGGCGACTACAGCACCGGTTTACCCGCAAACCGATTCCTCCGCGCGGACACAGGAAGGTTTCCGGCTTTTGCAAAGCGAAGATTTCCAAACGGCGGTATCGGCTTTTTCCGCCGTTTTACGCGCCGAACCCAACAATGATAAAGCGCGGCTCGGTTTAGGAATCGCCTTTGTCGGCGTGGAAAAATTCGCGGAAGCCAGCCGCGAATTTGCCAAATTGCTGGCGCGTTCGCCGAAGGACGCTCGACTTTTGGAAATGGCGGCGCAAACTTTTTGGTCGCAGAAACGCTTTGCCGAAACCGAAAAAGTTTTGCAGCGGCGGCTTGCTTTGGGCGACGCGCCCGCCGAACTCTGGGCGTTATACGGCGACGCGCTCGACGCGCAGAAGAAAACCATTGAAGCCGTCGCCGCTTATCAGCAAGCGGTTAAAAAAAATCCCGATTCGATAAATTACCGCTACGCGCTCGGTTCGCTTTACTGGAAACAAATTCGTTATGAGGAAGCGACGCGCGAGTTTACAGAAATCTTAAAGCGCGAGCCGAACGAACCGCGCGCCTCGTTTAATCTCGGCGACATTTACCTGACGAATGGCGACGCGGCGAAAGCCGTGCCGTTTTTGGAAATCGCGGTTAAAAATTTCCCCGGCGAATTCGACACTCGTTTCGCTCTCGGTCGCTCTTACTTAGCGACGAACAAATATCAAGCGGCAATCGAACAACTCGAAATCGCCGTTCGGCTGCGCCCGGAAATCGCCGAAGGTTTTTATCAATTGGGTCTCGCTATGCAAAAAGGCGGGCGACGCGAAGAAGCCAAAACCGCTTTCAAAAAAGCTCAAGAACTGCAAAAAGCCCAACGCGATTCGGAAGCGCCAAAAATCGCTCCGAAAAACAACTAATAAAATTTCCCAGACAAAAAACGATAAAAGTCCGCGCCGAATTTCTCCGACGCGGACTTTTATCGTTTTTCAAACCGAAGTCTAGAAATAAAACTTCGCGCCGAATTGAAACTCACGCGGCAGGCGCGTGGCGGTCGGTCTTCCGAAGGTCGAGTCTTGCAAAATATTCGTTCCGGTTGTCGGACGCGCCGCGTTCGCGCCGAGAAATTGCGTCGTGTTAAAAAGGTTGAAACTTTCGGCACGCAATTGCACATAAACGGTTCTCTCGGTGTTGAAATAGAATTGTTTCGACAAAGCGAGATTTGTTTGGTTGCGTCCGGGCTGTCGGGCGAAAGCTCTGCCCAAATTGCCGAATTGTCCGAGCGAAGCGATGTCAAAAGCCAGCGGGTCAAAGATAAACGGCAAACCCGAAATCGGGTCAATCGTTCCCGCCAAACCGCCGCGCGGGTCGCTGATGACGTTAGGATAAATACCGCGCGTTCCGTTTGCCTGGTCGGTGGCGGAAATTACCACACGCGGAACCGGCGCGCCGGATTCGATTTGAGTAATACCCGAAACTTGATAACCGCCGAGCAGCAGACGCACTAAAGAATTTGATGATTTACGGAAAAACGGTAATTCATAAACGTAACTCGCACTGAAAATGTGCGGGCGCGACGTGCGTGCTTCAGCATATTCCTGTCTTGTGTCAAAAGGATTCTGCGGGTCGTCAATCGCATCGCGGTCGTTAGTCGAATCAGTCAAAGTCTTGCTGAAGGTGTAAGCCAAAGTGATGGTAAAACCTTGCTGAAGACGATAGTTGAAAGACGACAGTAAACCGTTGTAACGCGATTTCGCGCTCGTTTCGTAATAAATTATATTTGAAAATCCGATAAACGGGCGATTCGCGTTAATGTTCGCCGCGCCGACGCGCAATACATCGGCGGGCGTGACAAAATTGATGTTGCGCCGTCGAATCAAATGGTCGCCTTTTGATCCGACATAGCTGATGTCAACCACGGCGTTTTTGAAAACTTCGCGCTGAATGCCGATTGAATAGACCTGAGCTTCCGGCGTTCGGAAATCCGGCGCGATGGCACCGCCGACACCTAAATTTCTCGCCGGGAAGGTTGAACCAATTATAGATGATTCATTAAAAAGCGTGCGAATATTTGAAAAGGTAATGACGTTCGTCGGAGTGCTGGTAAAGCCAACGGCAGTATTGACCGGCGGCGTGAAGAACGTCGCGTTTTCAAAGATACCGACGAGCGGCTGATCGTAATATAAACCGTAACCCATCCGAATCACGGATTTGCCCGGACTTCCGAAAAGCGTTCTGCCGATACCGCTCTCAAAATTTGGGCTGTAAGCCAAACCAACGCGCGGGCTGAAATTGTTTTTATCCTTTGGAATAATCGTTTCGCCGAAACGCGAATTGTCTCCGGCACGAACGAGACCGTTGAGCGGGTTAACCCGTGCCGTGATCAGCGCGTTGCAAGCAGGCGTGGCGCAATCGGTCACCGGATTAACCGGACGGTAAGCCGCCGGGTCGAACGTGACGAGTAAATTGTTTACATCCGTCACCGGACGGAAATATTGGTATCGAACGCCCAAATCTAAAGTCAAATTCGGACGAATTTTCCACGTATCCTGGGCGAAAAACTCGGTGCGTCCGAAACGAAAACGAACGCGCGGATCGAATTGCGCTTCGGAAAAACTGTTGGCTCTGCCGAGCAGGAAAGAAGCGAACGAATCACCAGTGCCGGTAATAGTTGATGCTCCGACCAACCCCTGAGATTGCAGCGCGCTGAAATTAAAAGTTCCGGCAGCGGAATTGCCGCCGAGATTTTCATTCTTGAATTCTTTGGTTATTTCGGCACCGAATTTAAAAAGGTGATTGCCGCGCGTAAAACTTAAAACATCGCGGAATGTACTGTTTCCGTATTCGATGCTGAAACCTTGCGTTGAAGCAATTTGAGTAAAACGGGTGGTGATACCGGGAAGCGCATTCGCCGGATTTTCCGGGAAAAACTCGACGATATTTTCCGCGCCGGGATAATCGCTTTTGCGCCCGCGTCCGATGAGTTGGGAGCTGATTGTATTGGTCGAATAATTATAAGTGAATTCATTGACGAGCGAATTGGAGAAAATGCCGGTGTATGAAACCGCGAAAACCCGACCCGGAACTTTCGTGTCGGTGGTGGAAATATTTGGAAAAGTGAAAGCTCCGAATAAGCCGAAGGATTCCTGCGTTTCGCTGGTATCTTGTGTGAAGCGTCCGAATATTTTGTGATTAGCATTAAAATTATGGTCAATGCGAACTACTTCCTGTCGCGTGTTGTTAATATTGACCGGGCTAAAAGTAAAACCGTTGCGTGACGCGCCGTTCGGCAGCGGAAAAGCCGCGAGCAATGCGCGCGAACGCGGATCAATGTCACCTTGCGGAACAATATTACCGGCATACGGGCTGTTGTCGGAAGGACGAAAAATCTGATTTTGCTGAATTTGAATTGTATTTCCGGCGGTATCAACAGCCGTTACCGGCGTATTTCCGGTGGCGACCGTTGTGAACGCTCCGGCGGCTGTTCGGAAAAGAGGCAAGCCGAGAGTGGCGGAAAAATTCCCTGCCCGTTCGAGAGCCGAAGGAGCCGTCGCGCCGGCATCGGTCGTCGCGCGGATGATGCGCCGCTGTTCTTCGGAAACGAAGAAGAATGTTTTATTTTTGCCGGAAGTAAAAACAGGACCGCCTTCGCCGAACCTGAGAAACGGCAGCGGACCGCTGAACGTGCCGCCGAAATTGTTGTAACGAAGTTTCGGCACCTTGGCGACTATCGAACCGTCGGCGCGGCGCGGAATGCGGTTGTTGAAAAACGAATTGGCGTTAAAATAATCGTTTCGCACAAATTCGTAAAGTCTGCCGTGATATTCGTTGCCGCCGCCGCGCGTGACGATAATCACCGCGCCGCCGCCCGAACGACCGATTTCCGCCGTGTAATTTGAGCTTAAAACCTTAAATTCCTGAATCGAATCAACCGTCGGCGTGGAAAGCAGCGTGATGTTCGAGCCGACATCGGTATTGGAAACGCCGTCAACCAGATAGTTGACCGCGTTGCGCCGCAAACCGTTGATGGAAACACTGGCGCGGCTCGTCAAACCGAAACTCGATTCGTCGTCCAAATCCGAACTGATGCCCGGAATCGTTTCCAGCAAACGAATAAAATTACGATTGTTAAGCGGAAGTTCAGTCACCTGATTACCGGAAACGAGTGCCTGTCCGGTCGAACTGTCCTGAAGAAGCGGCGGCTCATCCGTGACGGTCACGACCGCCGAAGCGTCGCCGACTTCCAAAATCAAATCAATCGGTCGGCGGTCTCTGGCGTTCAAAGTCGTGTTGACGACGGTTTTCTTAAATCCGCTCTGCTCGACGCTAATCGTATAAGTGCCGGGAATCAGCGGAAAAACCGTGTAATTTCCTTCTTCGTTCGATTGAATGGTTCTTGCCTGTCCGGTCGCGGTGTTGGTGACGACGATAGTGGCGTTGCCGATTGCCGCGCCCGTCGAATCGGTAACTTGTCCGGTCACCGTCGCCGATGTTTCTTCTTGAGCCAAAGCCGAAAGGCTCAAGCCAAAGATACAGATAAAGGTGATGCACATCATTGTCGCTATCTGTCTAAAATTACTTTTCATTATTCTTCTCTTCCTCGTTTCAAAAATTAAAAACAAAATTGCAAGCTATAAGATAAATTTAGATTTTTGGAGAAATCTTCAAAATTCTGTTATGGCAGATTTCACAAAATTCCAGATGAAATTCGTAAAATCAAACAAACAAAGGTTGTAACAAAAAATTAAGATTGCAGGATTTGGTTATAAATCTAAACCGTACTTTTATAAAGCAAAAACTGTGCGCGAAAAAGCAGTAACTCTAGTTTGCCCACGTTCTGTTATTTATAAATTAAAAATTGAGCGCGGCGTTTTTTGAATTCGTCCAAATCCTTCTGCCACGCTCTTTCGATTTCTTCGGGCGCGTCAGCACGTTTTATTTGTTCATAACTAGCCTGATTAACGATTAGATTCAGATATTTGTCTATTTTCCAATCGGTCGAGTAAAGTTTTCGCAGCGCGACGGCGATTTCAACGCCGGTGCGAATCGGCTCGAATTTTTCGCGGTCGGTGATGACGATGTTGATGCCGCCGACTTCTTCTCCTTTGAAAACCGATGCGTTTGGTTTGAATTTTACGGGAACGAAACGCACACCGTTTAGATTTCTTTCATTCAAATAAGCGGCGAGCCTTCGACCGTCAATCCACGGCGCGCCGACGACTTCAAACGGAGTGTCCGTGCCGCGACCGACCGACAAATTTGTGTATTCGAGCAAACCGATTCCCGGATAAAGCGTCGCTTCGGTCAACGAGCGCATATTCGGCGACGGATTCGTCCATGTTTGACTGGTCTTGTCGAACCACATCGCGCGCTGCCAGTTTTCCATTTTTATCACGCGCAAATCGGCGTTGATTTTTTTCTCGACGTTGAACATTTGGGCGATTTCGCCGGTCGTCATTCCGTGTCGGACGGGTAAAGTGTGCGTAGCGACGAAAGTTAATTTGTCCGCGTCGGCGATTGCGCCGGAAACATCAACGCCGTTAATCGGATTCGGGCGGTCGAGAACGTAAACGGGTTTTCCCGCTTTCGCCGCTTCTTCCATCACGTTCTGTAAGGTAGAAATATATGTGTAAAATCTCGTCCCGATGTCTTGAATATCGTAAACAATCGCGTCCAAATCTTTCAATTGTTCGGGCTTCGGTCGGCGCGTTTCGCCGTAAAGGGAATAAATCGGCAAGCCGGTTTTCTCGTCAGTCGAATCAACAATCTTTTCCTGGTCTAGCTGCCCGCGAATGCCGTGTTCAGGCGAAAACAAGGCGACGAGTTTGACGTTCGGCGCGTTTTTCAAAACGTCAATCGTTTGCAATCCCGACAAATTTCTGCCCGTGTGATTGGTTACCAAACCGATTTTCAAATTGTTTAATTCTTTGAAGTTGTTTTTTTCTAAAACGTCAATGCCGTTCAAAACCGTCGCCGTTTTAACTGATTGCGAATTGCTGACCGCCGATTGCTGTTTGATAAAATTCGGAATCTGCGCGGCGACTTGCGATGAATAAATGTTTTCCGCCAGCCGAATCATTTCAACTGGAACGTCTTCGATTGAAGACGCGGCGATGGTGGCGACTTTGGCGCGAAGCGGCGTGACATCGCCTTTGCCATCCGGGTGAACGCGGTTCGACAGAAAGACGACGAAGGTGTTTGTCACGCGGTCAATCCAAATTGAAGTTCCCGTAAAACCCGTGTGACCGAACGAGCCGAGCGGGAAAAATTCGCCGCGATTCGCCGAAAAACTCGAATTCATATCCCAACCGAGTCCGCGCGTCGCGCCGGTTTCCGATACAACGTAAGGCGCGGTCATTTTCGCAATCGTCTGCGCCGACAAAATCCTTTTGCTGTCCAAAACGCCGCCGTTCAAAAGCATCTGACAGTAACGCGCCAAATCGTCGGCGGTCGAAAAAAGTCCGGCGTGTCCAGCAACGCCGCCCATTCGGAAAGCTGTCGGGTCGTGAACTTGTCCACGCAACATTTGTTCACCCGTTTTGTCGTCGCCTTCAAATTTTGCGCCGAGATAACTATTTTGCCCTTTGATATTTTCGGTCGGTGCTACTCGGGTTTTTTTATTTGCTTGAGCGTTATCAATAAAAGTATCTGAACGGAAAAAATTTACAATGCCAGTATCTTTTAAATTCAATGGATTAAAAATATTTGCATAGTAAGAACTTTCAATATCGGTGTTGTTTTGCCTATTGATTATTTGAACAATCTCGCCAAGCACAATAAAACCAATATCCGAATAAACAAACTTCGTTCCTGCCGGTTGGCGCAGTTTCTCTTTATAAAGTGCCTGCAACATTCCGTCGCGTCCCGTCCATTTTTCCCGCAAATCGAAATCCGGCTGATAACCCGAAACGTGCGTCAGAAGCTGCTGAATCGTCACCCGCTTGGCGTTCTCGTCCTCGATTTCGGGAATGAACTTCCCAATAGTGTCGTTCAATCGAATCTGCCCGCGCTCGACCAGAATCATAATGCTCGTCGCCGTCGCCACCGGCTTCGTCAAACTCGCCACGTCGAAAATCGTATCAACCGTCATCCGCTCAACGGTCGGCAAAAGCGAGCGATTGCCGAACGCTTTGCGATAAACGATTTTCCCCTTGCGCCCGATTAGCACAACAGCGCCCGGGAGCTTTTTACCGGCGATGTCTTTTTCAATCAGTGCATCAATCTGATTGAGTTTTTCGGCTGACATTCCGACTTCTTGCGGAGCGGCAACGGGCAAACCTTGAGCGTAGGTTGAACTGCAAAGAACGCAGAGGACGCAAAGGATTTTTATAATTAGTAATTTGTAATTCGTAATTCGTAATTGTTTCATCTTGCCGCCTTCAATTCCTTTTCCCTTTCCTTAAAATTTTCCTTGCAAAGATTGACGAATTCTTTGGCAATCGGCGAAAAATAGCCGCCGCGCAATCTCGCCAAACCCAAATCCCATTTAATTTCCGCGCCTTCGATCAGCCACGATACGAGCCGTTTTTCGCGGATTTCTTTGGCGACGTTTTTCGCGCCCGCGATGCCGACACCCATTTGATTTTCGACCATTTTGGTGATGGCTTCCTGGCGCGAAAGTTCCATTATCACGTTCGGTCGGACGTTTGCCGCCGCGAAGAAATCGTCAATCATCCGGCGCGTATTGCCGCCTTTTTCGCCTAAAATCAACTGCTCGCCCGCGAGTGTCGCCGCGCTGATGTATTTTTCTTTGGCGAGCGAATGTTTCGGGCCGGCAATCGCCACAATTTCGTCGCTGAACAGCAGCTCGGTTTGGATATTCGACGTTTGAACCGGCAGAGAAATAAACGCAATATCGAGATCGCCGTGCAGAATTTTATCAACCAAAATCTGACTCGTGCCGGAACTAACCGTAATTTCGGCGTTCGGAAAAGCCGACTTTAGTTTTTCGAGAATCGTTGGAAGCTGCGCGGTGGCGAACATCGCGGAAGCCGAACCAATTCTCAGGCGACCGTGTTCCGCACCGGCGATCTCGGCAATCTCGGCAATCGCGGCATCGTGTTCGCGCAGAATTTTTCTGGCTCTATGGATCAGAAGTTCGCCCGCTTCGGTCAAAATCACGCGGCGTGGCGTGCGCGTAAAAAGCGGCATACCAACCGATTCTTCCAATTGGCGAATCTGCATCGAAATCGCCGCCTGCGTAATGTTCACCCGCCGCGCTCCCGCCGTAAAAGTTTTCGCTTCGGCAATCGCTAAAAACGCTTTTAATTGTCTGATTTCCATAATGGTTTGTCAGTTGTTCGTCGTCATTTGTCCGTTGTTTTCCCTCAGATTTAACCGGGCTTTAAGTTTATATTTGAGATGACTGACAACGGGCGACTGACGATTGACAAGCTATAATATCAAAATAAATTATCGCTTACATAAAATCTTTTAGATTTGATTATATGTCAAGTATAGATAAAAATAGAACGGAATTTTTATTGAAATCCACCTGCAAAATGCCAATCCGTTCCGCGAAAAAATTTCGTCTGCAAAAATCTCTCAACGTGTATTTGGGCGTTGACGGCGGCGGCACCAAAACGCAGGCGGTTTTGTTCGACGAGGACAAAACCGCGATTGGCGAAGGTTTCGCGGGCGCGTCGAATCCGCTGCGCGTCGGTGTCGAAACCGCCATCAACAATATCTTTCAGGCGATTAACGCGGCGTGTGATGCGGCGAACAAAAGTCGCGGCGAGATTGTCGCGGCGACTTTCGGTTTAGCCGGAGTCAGACGCGCCGATTTGCGGCAAAGAGTTTCCGAGCGTTCGGCGCAATTACTGAAAATCAAAACGGTCGAAGTTGTCACCGATGCGGAAATCGCGCTGTTCGGAACGACTCTCGGCAAAGCGGGCGTGGTCGTCATTGCCGGAACCGGCTCGATTTGTTACGGCAGAAACGCGGCGGGCGAGACGGCAATCGCGGGCGGATGGGGACCGCTGGCGGGCGATGAAGGCGGCGGCGCGAATATCGCCCGGCGCGGGTTGCAGGCAATCGCTAAAGCGTCTGACGGACGCGGAGAATTCACCAAACTGAGCGAAGCCGGAACCGATTATTTTCGCGCTTCGTCGCCGGAAAATTTACTGGTCGCGATTTACACACCGCAGATGGACAATGCGAAAATCGCCGGATTCGCGCGGCTCGTTGTGGAAACCGCGCAGACGGGCGATAAGGTCGCGGTCGAGATTCTGCGAGAAGCCGGTCTCGAACTCGGATTGGCGGTTAATGCCGTCGTCGGGAAATTGAATTTACGAAATATAAAAATTCCAATCGGTCGGGTCGGCAGTATTTTTCGCGCGGGCGGTTTAATTACCGACTCTTTGCTCGAAACGGTTCACGCGTTCGCGCCCAAAGCCTATTTAGCTGATCCTTTTTTGCAGCCGGCGAGCGCGGCGGCGCAGATGGCTTTTGAAATGTATCAGCGAAAGTAAATAAAAGAGCGTGAGAAATAAATTTCTCACGCTCTTTTTTTGGTGTCGGATTATTGATAAGCTAAATTTTGAAATTGTATGCTTTATTCTTGACGTTTGAAAAATCCAAAGGCAAAATAACGCGAAAGCAATGAGCATTCCGATTACCGAACAGGAAAACCCGCGCACGTCCGAAATTGATAAACTGCCGACGCTCGAAGCGATTCGTTTGATCAACGATGAAGACAAAACCGTTGCGACAGCAGTCGAAAAAATTCTGCCGGCAATCGCCGCCAGCGTTGACCGAATCGTCGAGCGATTACGAAACGGCGGACGATTATTTTACATCGGCAGCGGCACGAGCGGACGCCTTGGCGTTCTCGATGCGAGCGAGATTCCGCCGACGTTCGGCGTGTCTTACGATTTGATTCAAGGCGTTATCGCGGGCGGTTACGACGCGCTGTATAAAGCGACGGAAAGTTCTGAAGACGACCGCGCCGCTGGAAAAATTGATTTGCAAAAGCGCGGCTTGACAGAAAAAGACGCGGTTGTCGGCATCGCCGCCTCGGGCAGAACGCCTTATACCATCGGCGCGGTTGAACACGCAAAAACGCTGGGCTGTTTTACGGCTTGCGTCACGTGCGTTCCCGATTCGGCAATCACCAAAGCGGTTGAAATTCCAATCGTCGCAGTCGTCGGGGCGGAAGTCATCGCGGGTTCATCGCGGATGAAAGCCGGAACGGCGCAGAAAATGATTCTCAATATGATTTCGACCGCGACGATGATTCGGCTCGGCTATGTCAAAGGCAATCGAATGACGAACGTCAAATCGTCGAACATCAAATTAAAAGAACGCTCCGTGAGAATTTTGATGGCAGAAACGGATTTGGACGAAACGGCAGCGCAAAATGTATTGTCTGAAGCAAAAGATGATTTGCGCGTGGCAATCGTAATGCACAAAGCGCAAACGAACTTTGAATCGGCGCATAAATCTTTAACTGAGAATAATTTTGTAATAGAAAAAGCTGTCCAATCAATCGAATAAAATGCAAACTTTGGATTTAATTATCATCTTCGGATATTTAATCGGCGTAACTTTGTTCGGCTTGTGGTTCGCGCCGAAACAGGAAACGACTGAAGATTATTTTGTGGGCGACCGGAATGTGCCGTGGTGGGCGATTGCCGCCTCGATTGTGGCAACGGAGACTTCGACGATTACGTTTGTTTCCGTTCCGGGAATCGCGTTTGCCAAGGGCGGGAATTTTCAGTTTCTTCAACTTGTGTTCGGTTATATGCTCGGCAGAATTGTGATTTCCCTGCTGTTCATTCCGCTTTACTTTAAAGGCGAATTGCAGACGGTTTATCAATTGCTCGGTGAAAGATTCGGAAGCAAAGTTAAGATGCTCGCGTCCGCCTTGTTCGTCGTGATGCGGAATATCGCCGACGGCATTCGACTGCTTTTGACGGCGATTGTTTTAGCCGCCGTTTACGTCGCGTTTCAGCCGGACGCGAACGCTGATTACGTCACTGTCGGTTCAATAATTTTGCTCGGCGTGATAATGATTATTTTTACATTTTACGGCGGAATGGAAGCTGTAATTTGGGTCGAAGTCGTGCAGCTTTTCATTTACATCGGCGGCGCGATTGCGGCGGCAATCGTTTTGATAAATCAGATTGACGGCGGATTTTCCGGCGCGGCAGCGATTGGACAACAATTCGACAAATTCGATTTGTTCGATTTTACACTCGATTTTACGAAAACCTATACCTTTTGGGCTGGACTTATCGGCGGCTGTTTTCTAACAATGTCAACGCATGGCACCGATCAGTATCTAGTTCAGCGTTATCTTTGCACGAATCGCGCCAGCCGCGCGTCTTTAGCTCTGCTTTCAAGCGGCGCGGTCGTTCTCGGACAATTTATCGGATTTCTTTTCATCGGCGTTTTGCTGTTCGCATTTTATGCGCCGTTCAATGCAGCTGAATATACGAATGCGGGAGTTTTAAATTCAGGCGTTCCGGCGACGTTTCCGTTCGCGGGCGGCGACAAGGTTTTCCCCGATTTCATCACGAATTCTATGCCGACGGGTTTGAGCGGTTTGGTCGTCGCGGCGATTTTCGCGGCGGCACTTTCTTCGTCTTTAAATTCGATTGCCGCGACATTTATAAACGATTTATACAAGCCATTCGCGCAAAACAAATCCGACAAACATCTTTTGAAAATGTCCGGCTGGCTGACTTTGATAATCGGCATCGTGCAAATCTCGGTCGCTTTAATCGTGATGAAACAAAACCGCTCCGCGCTCGACCAGGCACTTTCAATCGCGTCGCTTTTTAACGGTCCTGTTTTAGGTGTTTTTCTCGTCGGGACTTTTATCAAACGGGCAAACGAATCGGCAGCTCTGACCGGAATGGTAGCGAGCATTTTATTGATGCTTTACATCAAATTCGCAACTAATATAGCTTGGACTTGGTATGTTTTAATCGGTAGTTTAACAACATTTTTAGTTGCTTGGCTGGCGAGTTTGTTCATTCAAAACACAAGACTCTCAGACGATTAAATCGTATGTTTCTTATCACGACCGATACAAAACGGAAATTTCCCGGCAACTATCCGCTGACTTTTTTTATCAGATTTTTTTATGTATTCTATCCTTGTATGTTTATAACGCTTATAGCCGCAAATCGAAAATCAATGAGAAAATCAATCGTCCTCCTAACTTTATTTTGTCTTATTAGTTTATGTGTTTCCTCTTCAGTATTCGCTCAAAACAAAAGATTCCGCCCATCGGAAAAGGCTTATAAATGGGCTGATAAACGGATGAAAAAAATGTCGGTTGACGAAAAAATCGGTCAACTCGTTCATGTCGGAATTAACGCGCGTTTTCAAAATCAGGACAGCCCGGAATTTAAAGAATTGAAACGTCAGGTCGTCGAAAACAAAGTCGGCGGCATTATCGTTTTCGTCGGCGGCGTTTACGAAACGGTTCATTTGATGAATCGAATGCAGGAACTTGCCGAAACGCCGCTGCTTATCTCATCAGATTTTGAAACCGGCGTGGCGATGCGCTTTGAAGACACGCTGAATTTTCCCTGGAATATGGCTATTGCCGCGACGGGAAACCCGGAATTTGCTAGACGTGAAGGCGTAATCGCGGCGCGTGAATCGCGCGCGCTCGGCGTTCAGTGGGCATTCGCGCCGACGGTTGATGTCAATAATAACGCCGACAATCCGGTTATCAATGTGCGTTCTTACGGCGAAAATCCGGCGGATGTCTCGCGTTTTTCCATCGCTTTTACCGAAGGCTTGCAAAGCGGAAACGTTCTGGCGACGGCGAAACATTTTCCCGGACACGGCGACACGGCAGTTGATTCGCATCGCGGTTTACCGATTATTAATTTCTCCCGTCAGCGTTTTGACCAAATCGAACTCGCGCCGTTCAAATCGGTAATTGACGCGGGCATTGGTTCGGTGATGATTTCGCATATCAGTGTGCCGCAGATTGACGCGACGCGTGTTGAGCCGCTGAAAACATCCGTCAAAGCCAGCTATACCGAATCGGAAGTCATCACCGAAGGCACGACGATGCCCGCGACGCTTTCGCCGAATGTCGTTTCACAGATTCTGATTAAAGACTTAAATTTTGACGGATTGGTCGTGACCGACGCGATGGATATGAGCGGGCTAACGCTTTATTTCAATCAGGACGAAGCGGCGGTTCGCGCCGTTCTGGCGGGCGCGGATGTTTTGCTCAAACCGGCAAACGCGGATTTGTCCATCAAAGGTTTGAAAGAAGCGGTCGCGTCAGGCAGAATTTCCGAACAGCGTCTGAATCATTCGGTCCGCAAAATTCTCGCGTGGAAATACCAACTCGGTTTGCTTGAGCGCAAAATCACGCCGCTCGAACAGATTGATAAAATCGTTTCTTCGGAGGAAACGCGTAAACTTGCGAATGAAATTGCCGAAAACGCGATAACTCTGGTCAAGACGGAAAATGATGTGTTGCCGCTCAAAAGAGACAAAAAGATTTTTCTTTTGGGCGTGACCAATGGCGAAGACCGCAATTTTATTTCCAACACTTTCCAAAGAACTTTGCGGGCGGCGGGCATTAATTTTGAAGCGGTAATTTTAGACGAACGCTCGACGACCGAAGAAATGAACTCGGCGCGGAAAAAAGCCGGTGAAGCTGACATCGTTCTCGCCGGACTTTTCGGTCGCGTGCGTTCGGGAGCGAAAAATTCGGTCGGCATTCCTGAAGCGGGCGCGAAAGTTTTGCGCGAACTCCTGCAAGGAGATAAAAAAGTTATCAACGTCAGTTTCGGCAATCCGTATTTATTGAATAATTTCCCAGAAATGAAAACTTACATCGTCGCTTACGGCGATATGCAAAGTTTGCAGCGAGCGACGGCGCGGGCGCTCGTTGGCGAAATTGACTTCAAAGGCAAACTGCCGATTTCGCTGGGTGCTAATTACCCGCGCGGAACGGGAATTCTCAAATAAAGAATTCAAATTAACGCTTCGGTTTTTCAGAAGGCAAAGCGTCGGTTAAAAGTTCAAAAAGAACTACGCCTAGAGAATAAACGTCAGTCGAAGTCGAGACGGTTTCGCCGCGAAATTGTTCGGGCGAAGCGTAATTCGGCACGAGCATTTCCAAAGCTGTCACCGTGCCTTTGTCTTCCACCGATTACTTCGCGCCGCAGTTCGGCATCGCCGTTTACCTTATCGTCCAAAATCGTTCGCGCTCGGCGGTTGATAATTCGACGACTTCGTTGAAAATTTCCTTGACTTCATTCCATTTATCAGGAGTCATAGTTTTAATGTTTTCAAACAATCAACCGACCGGATTATTTTTAACCGCGTTTCTTTTCGGGTCTCATTTTATTCGGAGCGTTTGGTTTGGCGGGAAAATTCGTCGTCTTGTCGTTGACCGGCATCCCCTGTTCATTCGACTTTTTCGTGTCCGCCAGTAGTTTTGAATCTTTTAGTAATTTGGCGGCTAACTTCGCGCTCTTGCTCGGTTTCTTTTTTACTTTTGTCATAAATTATTCATCCTTTAAGTTGGTCGTGCAGCCACGCTTTGGCGATGCGCCATTCGCGTTCAATAGTCGAATCGCACACGCCGAGAATTTCGGCGATTTCTTCATTTGCGAGTCCGGCGAAAAATTTCAGCTCGACGATTTTCGCCTGCTTCGGGTCGAATTCGGAGCGTTCGCCGCCGTGCAGACGGCTCGCCGCCAGTTGCCGGAGTTCATCGTAAACAAGCGGGAATAGTTTATCCAGCGCGTCCCGACTGCCGTTCTCGTATTCGCGCAGATAAGTTGTGACTTCGTGTTGCGGGAGCATATTTGATAACTGCACTTGAGTTTTTTTTATTTTACAGACAATCGAAAAATTTTCAAGAGTTCAATTGCTGTGCGGGTTTATTTTACGACACTCGGAAGATACGAACGGAAGTTAAACAGGCTTGAATTTGAAAATTATTTTTACGGGCGAAAAAGTTTAAAGGATAAAGTTTAAAGTGAGAGTAAAACTAACGATTAGCGGTTTTACTCTCACTTCAAACTTTATCCTTCGACTATTTTCAAACCGCAACTGCCGAATGATTTTCATTTGGGTTTTGCTTCTGCGATGTTTTTTGCGGTTTAATAATCGTATGAATCCATCTTGGACAATCGAAAATTTTCTCGAAGTCATAAACAATCAACTGCACATCAACAATGTTTCGGCAATTAATTTAGCCGGGCGATACGGTACGCCGCTTTTCGTTTTCAGCGAATCGAGAATTCGCCGTAACATAGAAAGAATAAGACGCGCCAAAAGCGTGATTGATTGCCCTTTGAAAATCTGTTACGCGGCGAAAGCCAATTCCAATATGGCGATTCTCCGCGCCGTTAAAGATGCGGGCAGCGATTTGGAAGTCAATTCCGGCGGCGAGCTTTTCAAAGCGTTGAAAATCGGTTTCGAGCCGGAACAAATAATTTTCAACGGCACGAGCAAAACCGAAACCGAACTCGAAGAAGCGATTGGCGCGGGGATTTATGCGATTCAAGCCGATTCGGTTTATGAAATCGAGTTAATTGAACGAGTCGCGCGCCGATTGAGTAAACGCGCCAATGTTTCGCTGCGTCTGGTTCCCGAAATTGAAACCGAAACTTTGCACGGACTTCAAACCGCGCTGCTGACATCGAAATTCGGAATGATGCCGGACGAAGCGTTGGCGGCTTTCAAGCGTTGGAAACCCGACCATGAATTTTTGAATTTGTGCGGGATACATCTGCATATCGGCTCGCAAAACCCGAAAGCCGAACCTTACGCCGAAGCGTTCAAAACTCTTTTTGACAATCTTCTGACCATTTTTAAAGAATCGGAACATCGTCTTTCACATTTAAACTTAGGCGGCGGTTTTCCCGTCAATTATCTGCGAGATAAATCGAACGCCGGAGATTTCTCGATTGAGCAGCGCGATTTTTTCGCCGCTGAACTGGAACCCAAAGAAGTTCTGCGCGAGGCTTGGAAAGCTGTCAAACAAGCGGCAAAGGAAGCCGGAGCCGAACATCTGCTTGAAAACATCGCGCTGCTCGTCGAACCCGGCAGAAGCATCATTGCCGACGCGGGCGTTTGTTTGACGACGGTGCGAAATAGAAAAGAAAGACCGATTGGCAAAAGTAACGCCGTCATTTTAACGGCATCTTCCGGCACAGCCGACAAGAGCCGTCAAGATGGCGGCGTTCCCTCAAAAGACATCTGGCTTTTGACCGACGCAGGCTTCAACATTCTGCTCTCGATGGAAACTTATAAATGGTATTACCATTTGATTTCGGCGGAACGCGCGGGAGAAAATCACCAAACAAAATATAAATTAGCCGGACCTTTATGCGACGGCGGCGACGTATATTTCGACATCGAAGGCGAAAACCGTCTGCCCGATTATCGTCTGCTGCCGGAAAATATTCAGCCGAATGAGATTTTAGCTTTACTCAATTGCGGCGCGTATTCCATCGCGCAGATGTTTCAATACAACGGTCGGCAGCTTCCCGCAATTGTTTTGATAAAGGAAAACGGCGCGGTTGAATTGATTAGAAAACGCGACGCTTATGAAGATTTACTGATAAATGACGTTTGGTAGCGCGACTGCAACCGATCGCAACCACGAAAATTATCCAATTCAGTTTTCGAATCGCCAATGGATATTCTTTTATAATTATTTTGCCGTAACTTAAAGGTAGTTTGTATCGCATCTCGGTCACATTTTTGACGACGGACAGAACTGCGATAATGTATGAATTCAGTCGCGCTGAAATTTGAAAGGCAGAAATAATTTTGCTCAAAAAAGAGGCTGGCAAACAAAAATGATTTGACAGATTCTTCTTTAAAATCCTCCGCCAGCCTGCCGAATCAGCGTTTGCAGAATCTCTTTTTCCGCGTCGTTTAAATCGAACTTCAATTCCTTGTAAAAGTCCGCAAGCTGCGCGAGCGCGATGACGCGAACGCTTTCGTCGCGGATATTTGCAATCGTTTCCAGATTCTCGCGCAGCAGCTCATGCGCTTTTTCCCGCTCGCCGTAATCGTAAAATCTTTTAGCGAGTTCGTTAAAAGCGACGGAGCGCGAAGCGAGCTGCGGCACAGTTTCGCAGAGCGTTTCGGCTTCGCGCAAAACGCTCAGGGCTTCGTCGGTTTTGCCTGATTTGTTATACGCGTCGCTGATGCCGACGAGCCCGAACATTTTTTCCGCGTCGTCCCTGATTGCGCCGACCGCTTGACGCGCGAGTTCGTCTTTGTTTTGCAGGGCGCAAACCTGCGCGATTTGTTTGAGTGCCGAGGTTTGCGCGTTTTCTTCGATTATTTCCTGCGCGATTTCGACGGCGCGGTCGGCTTTTTCGATTCGTGCGAACTCGACGGCGATCGTCGCCCATAAATTATATCGCGCCCGGCTGTCTCGAATTTCCCGGTCGCGCTGCGATTTCAATATCGCATACGCTTCTTCGAGCGTTTCGACGGCTTCATCCGGTTCATTCTTTTCCCAAAATCTCCGCGAAAATCCGATTAGCGCGGAAGCCATCTGCGTTTTATCCGCGACTAAATCGAGCGTTCGGTCAGCGAGTTCCAAACTTCCCGCCTGCAAAAATCCGAGCGCGATTCCCGCCAGCAAAGAATCGCGGTGAACGTTGTCAATCGTTTCGGCAATTACCTTTGCTTTGTCGAAAGTTTCGATAGCCGGACCGTTTTGATTCACCTCGACAAAACGATTGCCGATGTCGGTTAAAGCGCGAACTTTTTCTTCAGTGAATTCTATTTCATTGGCTGACCGAACGGCGTTTTCCAGTAATCGAACGGCTTTCGCAACGTCGCCTTTTTTTAGTTCGAGCAGCGCGATGTTTTGCAGCGCGAGAACCGACGCGTTCGGAAAATCAATTTTTTCCAGCGTCTGAAACGCGCTCGCGTCGTCGCCCTTTTCCATCTGGCGAAGGGCGACATCGGCGTAAGCGAAATCGGCGTGATCGAGCATTCCGGCAATTTCCAGAGCCTTTGCGAAATCGCCTTTTGCCGATTTTTGAAGAGCGATGTGTTCGCGCGCCTGCGCCTGCGTGCCGTAATCTTCGATGGCTTCGATCAGTTGAAAAGCGTATTCGTCGTCGTCAATCGCCGCGCATTTTTCCGCCACAAGCATCAAAAGCCGGTCGCGCGTGAACGGGTCGCTCACCGTGTCGGCGAGTTCGGCGGATAAATCAACTGCATCTTTTTCAAGATAACGCGGAATGATTTCCTTCATCGCTTCGCTGTGTCCGTCGGAGCTTTTGATGTTTTCCGCCAGAAAAGCCGCGCACGCGAGCAAATTACCTTTGGCTTCTTCGATTGAAATTTGATGTTCCATTTTACTGGGAGCGCGGACGGCTCGTCCGCATTGAGCGCGGGCAGCGCGAAAACAAAGTTTTGATTCAAATCAAACTTGAATTAAATCGAAGCGTTTTAGATTGCATTAGCAATCTGGCGGACGAGCCGTCCGCGCTCTGACTAAACAAAGACTCGCCGCATCGCGTCCGGCATCCAATCGTCCAAACTTTTTGAGACCGCATCCGCGCCCGCTTCGCGTAATTCACGAGCGGAAACCGTGTTGGTAATGCCGAGCGTTTTCAGTCCGGCTCGTTTTCCCGCTTGAATTCCCGGCGGCGAATCTTCAATTACCAAACAGTCGCCGTGAACAATCGGATTGCTGCCGCGCGTCATTCGCGCCGCGTCTATCAAGTTAAAACCTTTGTGGTAACATTCAGGATTCGGCTTGCAATTCGAGACATCTTCCGCGCTGATGATTGAGAGAAAACTGCCGCGCAAACCAATTTTTTCCAGGATATATTCGATTTCCTCGCGCCGCGCCATACTGACTATACCGAGCGCGAAATCCTTTTCCATTTTTTTGACAAAGTTTTCAACGCCGTTGAAAAGCGGCATTTCCTTATCCACGATCTCGCGCCAGCGGGCTGTTTTCGCGTCGTTGATTTCTTTGATCTTTTCGGCTGTGTAATTTTTGTCGGCGCGTCGGTAGGCGGCTTCGACAAAAGTTTTATCGTCCATTCCGAGACACGAATAATAATCTTCTTCGGACAAATCAATCGCTTCGTCTTTCAAAATTTCCTGATATGCCTGCATTTGCAGCGGCTCGTCGTTGATGATGACTCCATTGAAATCCATCAAAATTGCTTTTATCATTTTTCGGATACTTTCCTTTTTTGTTTACGTAAAGTTTGTATTTTATCTTTCAACCTTACAATCGGCAAACGACCGGAGCGCAAGCGTCCCGGTTTACGCTCCAGCGTTAAATTAAAAACTTTGCGTCGAACATATTTCCGCGCCCCAAAATTCCGTTTGGGTCGAACGCTCGTTTTAGTTCCGCCATTTCGTTCAAATACCGCTCTCCGTATTGGGCGTAGAGATATTTTGATTTCAATTTACCGATGCCGTGTTCGGCGGAAATCGTCCCGCCGAGCATAATCGCTTGCGCAATGAATCTGCCGTAAAGATGTTTCGCCCGCGCCGCTTCATCGTCGTTTTTCGGCAAGATATTGGCGTGCAGATGATTGTCGCCGATGTGTCCGAAAATCACGTAATCCAAATCGCTTTCGTTTAATTTATGTTTATAAAACTTTAGAAACGAAGTGAACCGCTCGTCCGGCACCGCCATATCCGTTCCGATTTTTCGCTGTTTGTTTTTAACGACTCGTTCGTTAACTGCGACGGGCAAAGCGTGGCGAAACTCGCGCATTTTATTTAAATCCTGTTCGTTCGTCGTGAACCACGAATCGTCAACTTCGGCGTGATGTTTCTCCAGCAGAACGTTCCACTGCTCAAAAAGCGCGTCTTCGGTTTCTTCAACGGTTTCCTGCTCAAAGAAAATCGCGCCGCGCACGTCTTCGGGCGTTTCGGGAAATTTTTCTTTGATAAATTTTAGTGAGTTTTCGTCAAAATACTCCAAAACGGTTGCGTCAATCGTCGGAGAGACAGCATCTTGACGGATTGAAATTGCCGTCAAGATGCTGGCGTTCTGTTTTCTCGTTTCAAAAGAAATTCGCCGCGCATCGTCAACGAAATTCAGCAAATCCGTTTCGTCTTTAAAGAAAACAATTCCGCTCAAAAATCCCGCTGGCTTTTTCAACAAACCCAATTCGATTTCCGTTATCACGCCGAGCGTACCTTCGCTGCCGATGAACAAATCAATCGCGTCAAGTCGCGCTGCCGCAAAATAACCGGCGGCATTTTTTCGCACGTCCGGCGCGCCGTAAGTCGGCAATTTGACGCGAATCGTTTTTCCGCTTTCGGTTTCGAGTTCGACCAATCCGTCGTTTGAGTAAATTTCTCCGCGCTTGATATTCAAAAAATCGCCGTCCGCCAGAACGATTGAAAGCCGCCTGACGTAATCTCGCGTCGCGCCGTACTTGAAACTTTGCGCCCCCGAAGCGTTCGTCGCCACCGTGCCGCCGATTTGACAACTCCATTCGGTCGGGTCGGGCGGATAAAAAAGATTTTTCGCTTCCACCGCTTTTTGCAAATCAGTCAAAACCACGCCGCTTTCCATAACGGCAAACTCTTCGTTGATTTCTTTGATTCGATTAAATTTTTCTAGCGAAATTACCCAGCCGCCGAACGGAATCGCGCCGCCGACCGTTCCGGTTCTCGCGCCGGAGACGGTGACGGGTATTTGCCGCTCGTTCGCTTCTTTTAAAATTTCCGCGATTTCTTCGCGTCGTTCAGGAATGAAAAGTTTATCTAAAAATCCGCCTCGGAGATTGCTCGCGTCGGTCAGGTAATTTTCCAATTCGTCCCGCTTGGTTTTAACTTGCATACGATAAATTTAACGCAAAGACTTCGGGACGCAAAATCATTGTTGAATTAAAAAGAAAAATCGCGCCTTTAAATTATACCCTCGAAAAAGACCTCGCCTGTTTTTTCCGCCTTTTGTTTTCATATATCTTTTTGTCTGCTCGAATCAACAATTCTTCAATTGTTGGTGAGCTTGATTGAGTTCCTCTACGTAGTCGGCTAGTTTCTTTTGCAAATTAATTACTCGCGCCCCTTTGCCGTTCGCGTCGCTTAAAGCATTAATCGAAAGCAGTGCCGGAAAGCGCGTTTCATCTTTGCGAACAATCGTTCATTTGCGCTCGAAGGGAATGCCCGCTAGCTTGAAGATTCTAAACTCCTGAATCGTTTTTGAAGGGATTTAGCTTTTTGAGGAAAAAAGAAATCGCCGCTAACCAAGCGACGATTCTATTCTAGCAAAGGCAAAAGTATTTTATAGCACTTTTATCCGATGCTTAATTGGCGCTCGCGCAGATATTTTAGGCGGTCGCGCAGTTCGGCAGCGCGTTCAAACTTCATTTCGCGGGCGGCAAAACGCATATCGGCTTCGATTTGACCGATGGTTTCCTTCAATTGTTTCGGCGAGTATTCTTCAAAATCGTCTAGATTGAGCGGCACTTTGAAATAATCGGCTTCATACGCTGTGACCAAAGTTGATTCGATTGATTTCACAATCGTCGTCGGCGTAATACCGTTTTCCTCGTTGTAGATTTCCTGAACTTTGCGGCGACGCTGCGTTTCGTCAATTGCTTTTTTCATCGAATCGGTGATTTTGTCGGCGTAGAGAATGGCAATGCCGTTAGCGTTGCGGGCGGCGCGTCCCATTGTTTGAATCAACGAACGCTCCGAGCGCAAAAACCCTTCCTTGTCGGCATCGAGAATAGCGACCAAAGACACTTCCGGCAAATCGAGTCCTTCTCTCAATAAATTAATTCCGACGAGAACGTCAAACTCGCCGCGCCGCAAGTTTCTAAGAATTTTGATGCGCTCTAAAGTGACAATATCTGAATGCAAATAATTTACTTTAACGCCGACTTCCAGAAAATACTCGGTCAAACTTTCCGACATTTTTTTCGTCAGCGTCGTCACCAAAACTCTTTCGTTGCGTTCGGCGCGAAGTCGGCATTCTTCCAACAGATTATCAATTTGTCCTTTTACCGGACGCACTTCGACCACCGGATCGAGCAAGCCGGTCGGACGAATAATCTGCTCGACGACTTCGCCGCCGGTTTTCTCCAATTCAAAATTGCCGGGCGTGGCGGAAACGTAAATCGTCTGCCCGCGCCGCTGTTCAAATTCTTCAAAGTTCAGCGGGCGGTTGTCCATCGCCGACGGCAGGCGAAAACCGTATTCGACGAGATTCGCTTTGCGAGAGCGGTCGCCTTTATACATCGCGCCGATTTGCGAAACCGTCTGGTGCGATTCGTCAATTATCATCAGCGTGTCTTTATGCAGGTAATCAAGCAAAGTCGGCGGCGCGGCTCCAGGCGGTTTGCCCGTAAGATGGCGCGAGTAATTTTCAATTCCGCGACAAAAACCCATCTCTTTAATCATCTCCAAATCATACATCGTGCGCTGATGTAATCTTTGCGACTCGACGAGTTTTCCCTGTTTGATAAGTTCTTCTTCCCACCAGACGAGTTCTTCCCTGATAGTTTTGACGGCGCGTTTAACCGTCGGCTTCGACATTATGTAATGTGTTTTCGGATAAATGGGAAGGCGCGATTCGTGCTTTTGGAGAACTTCGCCGAGCAGCGGATCAATTGTGTAAATTGCGTCAATCTCGTCGCCCCAAAACTCGAAACGATAAGCGTTTTCCTGATACGACGGAAACAATTCGACGACATCGCCGCGCACACGAAACTTGCCGCGCTCGAATTCTATGTCGCCGCGTTCATACTGCAATTCGACAAGACGTTTGATTAAATCTTCGCGCTTGATTTGCATTTTCGGCTCGGCGAAAAAAATCATCCCGTAATAAGCGTCCGGGTCGCCGAGACCGTAAATGCACGAAACCGAAGCGACGACAATAACGTCGCGCCGTTCAAACAAGGAGCGCGTCGCCGCCTGCCTTAGTCGGTCAATTTCGTCGTTAATCGTCGCTTCTTTTTCAATATACAAATCCGACGCGGGAACGTAGGCTTCCGGCTGGTAGTAATCGTAATAAGAAACGAAATACTCGACAGCGTTTTCGGGAAAGAAAGTTTTGAATTCCTGATAAAGCTGAGCCGCCAAAGTTTTGTTATGCGCTAGTACGAGCGCCGGACGCTGTGTCTGCTCAATGATATTGGCGACGGTGAAAGTTTTTCCGCTACCCGTAATGCCTAACAAAACCTGGTCTTTGGTGTGGTTATTTAACTGGTTGACGATTTCCCGAATCGCCGCTGGCTGGTCGCCTTTCGGCTCATTGTCTGAAACTAATTTAAACTGCATTTAGAACAAAAAGAGTTACGAAGTTTTCTTTATATTTTACTTCGTAACTCTGTGATCTGTCATTCACGCTTATTTGTTTAGGCGGTGACAAAGCCGATTTCTTCGATTGTCCGGTCAACTTCTTCTTGAAAATCAATCGGCAGATTATTTTTTTCGAGGAGCGCGTAAAGCCCGTCAAGAGCTTTCTGGTCTTTGATAATTTTTATGATGTGCAAAATCGCTTTTCGCACGTTCATATCCCGATGCGTTTCGAGAGCGTTAAAAACCTTCTCGGATTCGCCCGATTTTATCAGCAGAGCCATTAATGTGAATGCTTCATAAGCGTATTTGCGGTCTGGATGAACGAGCCGATCGAAAGCCATATCAACGAATCCGCTTTCAATCGCCGCACGCGCCGCCTGCGTTATTCTGCCTTCTTCGCCCGTTTCGGCAATGCGCGTCCAGGCATCGGCGCGGTCGAAACTAAGTTTGGTCAATCCGCGAGCGGCGGCGGCGCGAACTTCGCGGGTCGGGTCGGCATTGGCGAGCAGAATCGTTTCAAAAACCGATTCGTGATCGAATTCCGACAAAACCGAAACCGCTTTCGAGCGCAGATTTGCAGACAAATCATAAAGCGCGACTTGCGAAAGAGCGTCTACCGAATTGCGTTTCTTAAATGCCGCCAAAATTCTCACGGCAAGTTCGCGCACTTCTTCATCTTCCTCAAATTCGTCGTATCCCTGTTCGATGGCGGACATCAAATCTTCGTCATTAGATATGGGCAAAGCATCGAAAGGTCGCGCCAGTTCGAGCCTTTTGATTGAGAAAATCGGCATCCAATCAGAGTTCTTATCATTTTCCCCTAACCTTAGATTTTCCTGCGCGGCTTCATTTTGTCCGGCAGCCGTATTTCCGTTCGGTAAACTGTTGGAATGTTGTTTCGCCGTCAAATTTTGGTTGCTCATCTTACCCACCAGTTTCTGATTTTTTCTCAACCATTCGAATTCCTTATCGGCATCTACCGACTTCAATTCAGTTTCATTGCCCGCCGCTTGATTAACTTTTGAAGTTGCGCCTTTTTGCCCTTTCTTATTGTTGAGCCACCAGAAAATCGCGCCGCCCAAACCAAGAACCAAAACGAAAAGCGAAACATACCACCAAGTAAAATCTTCGCTTTGAACAGGCGGCGGCGGCGGCGGAACCGAACGTATCTGCGCCCAAATTTCCAACGCCGAAATAAAAATAAGAATTGTCGCGCTGAGAATTATTGACCTAATTTTGGAGAACGATTGATTATTCTTGATTAACATAATTGGTTGATGACCTATACAATTTAAAAAAAATTGGCTGGATTTTAAAAGGATGGATTTATGCGCGGTTTTTGACCGAAATTGCTGCGAGATTTTGGGTGACAAAGCTCACAATTGAAATTATGCACTCTTTAGAAAGAAAAGTCACGCGAATTTTCATCATTGTTTATATTCTTTGATAATTTTTTGCATATTGTTTTTTTAGCGCGATTTCTATATGTTGAACCTTTACCAATTCTCAAGATCGTAATAAAGTTGAGGCTATCTAAAATTATTTCAAACTCCATAGTAATCGAAAAATGTCGGCTGTCAGAACGGTTTCGGAAACGAATGCAACAAATTTACTGCTTATTCATCGCGGAAAAGTGCGGGATGTTTATCAAGTAAATGAACGGCAGTTATTATTAGTCGCCACTGATAGAATCTCTGCTTTCGACTGTGTGATACCCACGCCAATTCCGCAAAAAGGTATAATTTTAACCGCGCTTTCGACGTTTTGGTTCGGGCGTTTGCAAAATTTAACGCCGCATCATTTAGTGACCGCCGATTTTGACAAAATGCCGGACACCGTTCGGCAGACTGAAGACTTTCGCGGACGTTCAACGCTCGTCAAAAAAACCAAAGTTTTTCCAGTCGAATGTGTTATACGCGGCTATTTGGAAGGTTCGGGCTGGAAGGATTATTTGGCAACGGGTAGAATTTGCGGTCACGAATTGCCGATGGGTTTGCGACAAGGCGATAAACTTCCCGAACCGATATTTACGCCCGCGACGAAAGCCGCCGCCGGTCACGATGAAAATATTACCGAACTCGAATTCGTCAATATCGTCGGCGCGGAATGCGCGGCTCGATTGAGGTTATTGTCGTTGAAAATTTATAAGGAAGCAAGCGATTACGCTTTGACGCGCGGCATTATTATCGCTGACACAAAGTTTGAATTCGGATTAGACAAAAACGGCAATATCTTACTGATTGACGAAGTTTTAACACCCGATTCGTCGCGCTTCTGGTCGGCGGAAACCTACGCATCCGGCAAATCTCAAGCCTCTTTCGACAAACAATTCGTCCGCGACTATCTGGAAACTACAGATTGGAACAAACAGCCGCCCGCACCGGCTCTGCCTGACGAAGTTATTGAGGCAACTGTCTCTCGTTATTTAGCCGCTTATCGTATCTTGACGGGAGAGGAACTTTAGAATTACGAATTATGAATTACGAATTATGAATTAATAAAGACATTTCTACATTCGTAATTCGTAAACGATTTAATTTATGCAAATACGCGCACGAATGGAAACATTGATTGAAGAGATGCTCGACGGGCAGATCATGCTCAACGAAGCAATGTCTGAATTTGAAAAAGTTTATATTCAAAAGGCTTTGAAACGCCACAAAACTCATCTGTCAAAAACTGCCGACGCGCTTGGCATCCACCGCAACACGCTCTCCAAGCGAGTGGCGACTTATCAAACTCCGCCAAAAACGCCGAAACGCCTGCTTGCCAGACGCGCCAAAAAATAATTCCGTTTTCAATCGCCTGAATCAAACGAATACCGGTTTATTTTTGGTTTCGACAACTTCGATCTTATCGCCGACATTCAGAACTTCACCGATGTTTTCAGCAATCATATTCTGCCCGAAAAGAATTTTCCTATTAACGCTTCGTTTGGGAATGCGATATGTTGCCAGAGTTTTCAGCGGTTCAACGCCCAGCTTTTCCCCGCTCGTCTGGTCAATCGTAGTGATCAGGCACCGCCCGCACGGTTTGACGACGTGAAATATTACCGCTCCGATTTTAATTTGTTTCCAGCCGTCTTCGGCAAAAGCGTCCGCGCCCGACACAACTAAATTTGGGCGAAAACGATTCATCGGCACAGGCGTTTCTAACCGCGCATTCAAATCAGCCAGAGAATTTTCGCCAGCCAGCAATATCGGATAACCATCGGCAAAACTCACCGTATCGTTCTTATGAATGGCATAAAAGTAATTGACCTTTCGCTGCGTTTCCTCGGGCATTACGACCAATTTACATTTCTTACGCAAAACATTAGAGAACCATTGATTAAAGTATTCTTCGTAACCACGCGCGCGACAACGGCTGCTCCAAATTTTTACGCTCACCGTCTTTTGCGAATTTGTTTTAAGCGGAATTTCGAGCCTTTCACTTCCAGAGAAAACTCCCAAACCATTTTTGAATATTTCTATTTTAAGGGTAGCCATTAACGGATTTTCGCGTTGCGTCAAAAAATTATTCTTTTCGTCTACCAACATCCAACGCCGGTCAAATTGCAAACCGCGATTTTCTACTGTTGATTTCGTTAAAGAAACTCTGCCCAACGATTTGATCGGATAAATATTTATTTCAGATAATTGCATAAATTTGATAACAGTATTATCAGGTTTTCTAAAACATCCTTTGCAGACTTGACAGGTTAAACTATGTTTTCTATACTGGCACTCATAAGCGAACAGTGCTAGAGAAATGTTTTCCTTAAATGTTCGTTTGAATTTTTATCAATAAGTTAAATAAAAATATCTCAAAATAGGAGAGTAAACAAATATGGCAACAACAATCAAACCATTGCACGACCGAGTAATTATTCGTCGCATTGACGACGCATCGGACAAAACTGCGGGCGGACTTTTTATCCCCGACACGGCGAAGGAAAAACCGCAGGAAGGCGAAGTTATCGCTGTTGGCGAAGGTAAGTATAAAGACGACGGAACCCGTCAGACTTTAGATGTGAAACAGGGCGACCGCGTTTTGTTCGGCAAATACAGCGGTTCGGAAATCAAAATTGACGGCGAAGAATTATTGATGATGCGCGAAGACGAAATCTTGGGAATCATCGAACGTGCAGGCGCGAACGCCAGCTAATTTCATAGATAAGGAGATAATAAAAAGATTATGGCTAAACAAGTTATTCATGGTGAAGAATCACGCGCGGCGATTTTGCGCGGAGTCAACCAGCTCGCCGACGCGGTGAAGGTTACGTTGGGACCGAAAGGTCGTAACGTCGTTATTGACAAAAAATTCGGCTCGCCGACGATTACTAAAGACGGCGTGACCGTGGCGAAGGAAATCGAATTGAGCGACAGCTTGGAAAATATGGGCGCGCAGATGGTGCGTGAAGTCGCCAGCAAGACCAGCGACGTTGCGGGTGACGGTACGACGACCGCAACTGTTTTGGCGCAGTCAATTTTCAAAGAAGGTGTTCGAACCGTTGCGGCGGGCGCGAATCCGATGGCTCTGAAACGCGGCATCGAAAAAGCGGTTGAGCAAGTCATTGCTGAAATTCATAAATTCGCGCAGCCGGTTTCCGGTGATTCAATTGCGCAGGTCGGAACGGTTTCGGCGAATGGCGACAAAACGATTGGAACGATTATCGCGCAAGCGATGGAAAAAGTCGGCAAAGACGGCGTGATTACGGTTGAAGAATCGAAAACGATGGACACGACCTTAGAAGTCGTCGAGGGTATGCAGTTCGACCGTGGTTATCTGTCGCCGTATTTCGTGACCGATCCGGAAAGAATGGAAGCGGTTTTGGAAAATCCGTATATTCTCATCAACGAAAAAAAAGTTTCTTCGATGAAGGATTTGTTGCCGATTCTCGAACAGGTTGCCAAACTCGGCAAACCGCTTTTGATTATCGCTGAAGATGTCGAAGGCGAAGCTCTTGCAACTTTGGTTGTTAATAAATTGCGCGGAACTCTGAACGTCGCGGCTGTCAAGGCTCCGGGCTTCGGCGACCGTCGCAAAGCGATGTTGGAAGACATTGCGACGATGACCGGCGGAACGGTTATCAGCGAAGATATGGGTGTCAAACTCGAAGGCATCACGATTGATGATTTGGGTCAGGCAGCGAAAATCACGATTGACAAAGACAACACGACCGTCGTTGACGGCGCGGGCGAAGGCGCGGCAATCGAAGGACGCGTTAAAACTATCAGAACACAGATTGACGAAACATCGTCTGATTACGACCGCGAAAAATTGCAGGAACGTCTGGCTAAATTAGTCGGCGGCGTGGCGATTATCAAAGTCGGCGCGGCTACCGAAACCGAAATGAAGGAAAAGAAAGCCCGTGTTGAAGATGCGATGCACGCAACACGCGCGGCTGTCGAAGAAGGAATCGTCGCCGGCGGCGGTGTCGCGCTGGTCCGCGCTTCGCGTGTTTTGGACGATTTTAAAACCGATGCTGAAGACCCCGATGAGCAGATCGGCGTGACCATCGTCAAACGCGCGCTCGAAGAACCGCTTCGCCAAATTGCGCAGAACGCCGGTAAAGAAGGCGCGGTCATCGTCGGCAAAGTCCGCGAAAACGACAGTGCCAACTACGGCTTTAATGCGGCAAGCGAAAAATTTGAAGACCTTGTCGCGGCTGGTGTCATTGACCCGGCAAAAGTCACTCGCACTGCGCTGCAAAACGCCGCTTCGATTGCGGGATTGATGCTCACCACCGAAGCGATGATCGCCGACGTGCCGGAAAAAGACGAACACGGCGGTATGGGCGGCGGAATGCCCGGCGGTATGGGCGGTATGGGAATGGGAATGTAGTCTGAGATTGATTATTTCAGGTTTCAACTTCCAAATTACAAAAAAGGCTTCGATCAATTTTGATCGAAGCCTTTTCTATTTGCTTTTGATATTTTGTGCTGAGAGTTTTCAATTACTGATTCGCATTTATCACTAAAGTTTAAATAGAGTCTATTTTTGGGATAGCTTCTGTTTGAATCTACAGAACCAATTTTAATGATTTGGTCGGAAGAGGAAGCCTCGGTAACGCCTACACCGGCAGTTACAACCTCATCGGCAACGCCGACGGGAGCGAAGGATTAACCACTTCCACCAATCAAATTGGCTCGACCAAATAAGGAACTATCGTCAAATCCTCGTCAAAGTCTCCGATTCTCCTTAACTTCGCTCGTAGATTATCGGATAAATCGTCTATCTCCTCGACTAAATTTAAAATCTTTGATTCCCAATGACTCATATGTAACTGTTTTTGCTCTCCGCGTTAATTTTTTTTTGATTGGTAGAAAAAGCAGTTGACCAAATGGTGAAAAGTCGCATCAGAGTGTCTATAACCCCTAAAACAAATGAGCGAAAAGTTAGTTGACTTGAAATCAATCCACTTGAATAATTTTCTTGCTTTAGCCAGTCAACTAAGGCTAGAATTTTATTTGGCATTTGATATTTTTGCATCTGCTAACCGATATTCAAACCGCTCTCATTACGATTTCCGTTTTCGTTTCTAACATTAATCTTTAAAGAATTTAATTTGCAGCTTTTTGGAGCTGACAAAGTAATATCTGACAACTGAACAGTAAAATTTATGAAAAAAATATCGTCTTTCGCTGTTGTGTTTTTAATCGGACTTTTTGTAATTAGTATTTCGCCGCAGTTTGCCGTTTTTTCGGCAAAGAATCAAGGCGAAAATAGTCTACCGAGACTCAATGGAAATTCAGTTACTCAAGAGAATAGAATTCTTAAAGACCGCGATTTGGCAGCTACTATCAAGCAGCTTACAAAGCGTTCAAACGAAGGGTTAAACGAAAAAAGAATACCTGATGGCGGATTTTCGGTTGATCTGGAAGACCGTTTTCAAAATGTGATGCTTTCGAAAGTAGAAGCGGACGGCGAACCGGTCGCCGCGTGCGTGACGAGCATTGAAGAAGCCAGCGAATTTTTCGGCAGAAATCTTGAAACCGGCGAAATTTTATCATCAAATCTGTTTCGGAAAGACGATACGGAAACCGTCGCGGCGCGGCACGGAATGTCGGGACAGGAATTCGAGTTTTACACAAGATTGATTGAAGATGCGGCGATTCGCCGTGCGGAAAGTCCTGAAGCCGCGACGATTAATATCGTCAACGGCGACGGCGCAGGCGAAGGTTTTAACGATGCGACCGCAGCCGCGCCAGAAGGCGGCAATACGGGCGCGACGCGCGGCGAACAACGCTTGAATTTATTTAATTTCGCGGCGGGAATCTGGAGTGCGTATCTCGACACGAATGTTCCGATTAACATCAATTCTCAATTTAATTCATTGACACCCTGTACGACTTCGGGCGGCGTTCTCGGCTCGGCAGGAACGGCTAGCATCTTCCGCGATTTTAACAACGCTCAATTTGCCGGCACCTGGTATCACGGCGCGCTCGCTAACAAACGCGCGGGAGTCGATTTAAACGGAAATCCTGAAATAAATGCCCGATTCAACACAGATGTGGACAACGGCTGTCTGGGTACAGGGAGCAGATTTTACTATGGATTGGACAATGCCTCGCCCGCCCAAAGAATAAATTTATTGGTGGTTTTGCTGCACGAAATGGGACACGGCTTAGGCTTTTCCAGTTTTGTCAACGGCAGTGCTGGAACGTTGAACGGCGGTTTTCCTGATATTTACTCGCGCTACATGTTTGACCGCACCGTCGGTAAATACTGGAATCAAATGACCGATGCCGAACGTCTGGCTTCCGCCATCAATTCAAATAACGTGATGTGGGACGGAGCGAACGTGAAAGTTTCCTCTGGTTATTTAACCAACGGACGCGATTCGGCGACGGGCGGCGTTTTGTTATTCACGCCAAGCACTTTCCAGGGCGGCTCGTCAGTTTCTCATTGGAGTACCGCCACCTCGCCCAATTTGCTGATGGAACCGAATATCACTAACGGCTTGCCGATAAATCTGGATTTAACGCGCCAGATGATGCGCGACATCGGCTGGTATAGCGATATGACCGCTGATCTCATTCCCGATACGATCACGAATGTACGACCGAGCGGCGGCACTCTCGTCATCAATTCTAATATCAATATTACGTGGACAAATACCGGCGGCTTCGACCGCAATATCACAATAGATTTATCAACCGACGGCGGCACGACTTATACCGCGATTGCTACCAATATTGCCAATACCGGTTCATACAATTACACCGTTTCTAATAACGTCACGACGCAAGGACGAATTCGTGTGCGTGAACACAACTTTGTTGATCCGGCGGGAGTCTCGTCAGCGAATTTCGTCATCTCCACCACAACGACGGCTCCTGAACGCACCAAATTTGATTATGACGGCGACGGCAAAGCGGATGTCTCAGTGTTTCGACCTGACACGGGAGCGTGGTTTCTGCAACAATCTTTGAACGGCTTCACCGGAGTTTCGTTCGGACAATTGTCGGATAAAATTGTTCCCGCCGATTTCGACGGCGACGGCAAAACCGACATCGCTGTTTATCGAGGCGGAACGTGGTATTTGCAAAGAAGTGGACTTGGTTTTGCCGGCATCGCGTTCGGAGCTTCGACTGACACGCCCGTTCCGGCTGATTACGATGGCGACGGTAATGCGGAACTCGCCGTCTTTCGTCCCTCAAACGGAACTTGGTATATTTACAATTTGGCGACCGGTCAAACGTCGGGCGTAGCATTCGGAGCGAGCGAAGACAAGCCTGTCCCGGCGGACTACGATGGCGACGGCAAAACCGATGTCGCCGTTTTTCGTCCGTCAACGGGAATCTGGTATCAGCAACGCAGCCAATTGGGATTCACCGGCATCGCTTTCGGAGCAAGCGAAGACAAGCCTGTCCCGGCAGATTACGACGGCGACGGCAAAGCCGATGTCGCCGTTTTTCGACCGAGCAGTGGCACATGGTATTTAAACCGCAGCCAGTTAGGATTCACCGGCATCGCCTTTGGAACGGGAACGGATCAGCCGACACCGGCTGATTATGACGGCGATAGACGAGCTGATATCGCCGTCTTCAGAAGCGGAACGTGGTATTTACAGCAAACGACAGCAGGTTTTATGGGTATCGCGTTCGGCGCAGCGACCGACCGACCGGCTCCGGGTGCTTTTGTTTTTTAATTTTGTAAATAATGACTAATAAAAAGCTCTGTCCACTCCGACAGAGCTTTTTTCTTTTTGCATCACGCTGATATTATCCGACCATTCATTGTTCATTTTTAACAATTCATTTATATTCATAGTGTTGCATCGGCAACTATTTCAACAGTCAGTGGAGGATTTTTTATGGCAAACGAAAACAAATGCGCTCACGATTTATGTGATTGCGCAAAAGCTGAAAATTCGGAATATTGCAGTGAACACTGTGAAGATGCCGTTAGGCAAGATTTGACAGAAATTCGGTGCGATTGCGGACACCCGAATTGCAGCTAATAATTTTTTACTTACAGAAAAAAGGCTTCGTTCAATTTAGAGCGAAGCCTTTTTTCTTATACAAATCGTTATCAAGATTGTCCTCAACTATCTCTGCTGTTTGAATCACCGTCTATTCTTCGCGCCATTTTGTCTCAGAGCCTGTTTGGAAATTCGGAAAAGGTCAGTGGAAGTAGTTAAACTATTTCTGTGATGAAAAGAAAAACTTATCCGACCGACCTTTCCGATGAGCAATGGAAATTGCTTGAACTTATGT
>Ga0136611_10000049_pt1 | contig 62952 bp, 67 predicted proteins | sample AntDrymUQ2232306_2_FD_106645 | JGI IMG/M metagenome (GOLD analysis project Ga0136611, IMG submission 106645) | Polar desert sand microbial communities from Dry Valleys, Antarctica - metaG UQ223 (23.06) | ecosystem: Environmental > Terrestrial > Soil > Desert | place: Antarctica: Dry Valley... | reverse complement strand
TCGTGGCGCAGGCGAAGGCCCGCCTCGCGGCAGCGACGGCCCGGCCGCAGGCCCAGGCCCAGGCCGCGACGCCGGCCGCAGCCGCGGCCCAGACAACAGACGCGCCCGCGCCCGCGCCGGCGCCCGCAGCGCCGGCGGCCGCGCCAGCCGCCCGGTACGGCGGGGCGGTCGGGGTCGCGATGCAGTTCCTCGGCGTGCCGTACCGCTGGGGCGGGGCCGATCCTTCGGGCTTCGACTGCTCGGGCCTGATCATGTACGCATACGCCAAGATCGGCGTCTCGCTCCCCCACAACGCCGCGATGCAATACGGCCTGGGCACCTCCGTCTCGAAGGATCAGCTGCAGCCGGGCGATCTCGTCTTCTTCCACGGGTTGGGGCACAACGGGATGTACATCGGTGGTGGTCAGTTCATCCACGCACCGAGGACGGGCGACGTGGTCAAGATCTCGAGCCTCTCCGATTCCTGGTACGCGCAGACCTGGGTGGGAGCGCGCCGCCTCTAGCTTCCGAGACGGTGCGCCCTCTGGGGGGTCAGCCGTGGTTCATGCCGCCGCCGGAGTGCTTCTGCAGGACCTCGATCTCGCGCTCCTGGGCCTCGACGATCTCGTCGGCCAGCGTCCGGATTTCCTCGTGGCTCGCCCTGTCCTGAGCGAGCTTCGCCATCGCGATCGCGCCTTCGTGGTGCGGGAGCATCCCCTGCGCGAACGCCTGATCGACGTCGCCGGACGTAGCGATCGAGCCGGACTCGTGCATCTCCATCCCGGCCTCGTCGTCGCTCAGGCCGAGGGCTGCGGCCCCGCCGGCGCCGATCTCGCGTGAGGCGAACCACTCCTCGCGCCAGTCCAGCATCTGGGCGATCTCACGTTCCTGGGCGGCGATGATCTCCGTCGAGACGGTCTGGAGCTCCTCCGTCTCGAGCCCGCCCTCCTGGGCCTCCTTCGCCATCGCAATCGCCTCCCGGTGATGCGGCACCATCGCGTCGATGAAGGCCTGGTCGAACGGTGCCCCGTTGGCAGCAGTTTCGGCCGCCTGGGACTTGTCGTCCCCTCCGCAGCCGCTCAGCGCGAGCAGCGCGGCCGCGGAGGCGACGATCACAACGAGCGTGCGCAACATCGGTCGAGCTCCTTCGTTCGGATTTCCGGGAAGACGAACTCGGTCGGATGGTTCGGCCGAGTGGAGCGGGCGGATCAATGAGCGTGGTGGCCATGAACGACTGCGTGGCCCTTGCCACGGGCGATCAGCCAGCGATTGACAGGGAAGGCGGCCGCGAACGCGATCGCAAGCGCCACGGCGAGACTCCCCCAGAAGAGGAAGTCGCCGAGACCCGCTTCCATCGCGCCCGGAATCAGGAGCATGATCGCGTTGTCCACGATCTCCATCACGGTGATCGAGAACGTGTCCGCGGCCAGGGCCAGCGGGATGACCGCTCCGAGCGCGAGGCCGCTCCGGAGCAGGGGAAGCATCGTCAGCGAGTACCCGAACAGGAAGGCGAGCGCGATTGCGAGCGCCATCGTGGGCAGATCGGACCAACCCAGGGCGGTGCCGATCACGAAGCCGAGGACCTCGCCGATCGCGCAGCCCGTGAGGCAGTGGGCGGTCGCGCTGAACGCGACCGAGTTGAGAGAGGCTTGTGGTGTGCTCATGCCGACATAATACCCCTGGGGGGTATCTTGTCAAATCAGTCAGATCGCGGCGGCGCGGTTCAGCGTTCCGCCGGCGTAGAGCTCCTCGAGCTCGGCAGCGAAGTGCTCCCTGCAGACGCGGCGCTTCAGTTTCAACGTTGGCGTCAACTCGTCGTCCTCCATCGTGAAGTCGCGCGGGAGGATCGAGAACTTGCGCACCTGCTCGTAGCGTGAGCGATCGGCGTTGACTGCGTCGACGACCTCCTGGAGCAGTGCCTGCACCCGCGGCTCCCGAGACAGCTCGGGAACGCCGCCCGTGAGCCCGTGCTCAGCGGCCCACTTGCCGATCTCCTCCGGCTCGAGCGTGATCAGGGCCGCGATGTAGGGCTTCCGGTCGCCGACGACGAGCGCCTGCGAGACGTACTTCGACGACTTGAGGTCGTTCTCCAGATTCTGTGGCGCCACGTTCTTGCCGCCGGCCGTGACGATGATGTCCTTCTTGCGATCGGTGATCGTGACATAGCCGTCCGCGTCGATCTCCGCGATGTCCCCCGTCAGGAGCCAGCCGTCGTCGGTGAGCACCTCGGCGGTCGCCGCAGGGTCTTTGTAGTACCCGCCGAAGACGGTCTCGCTCTTGACGAGGAGCTCTCCGTCGTCGGCGAGCTTGAGCTCGAACCCGGGCAGCGCCTTGCCGACGGTGCCGAAGCGGAAGGCCTGACGGGTGTTCGTCGTCGCGGCGGTCGTGCACTCGGTGAGCCCGTAGCCTTCGACGAGCAGGATGTCGATCGCGTGGAAGAACTCGGCGATCTCGAGCGCGAGCGGCGCCCCGCCTGAGATCGCTGTCACGAGGCGTCCGCCGAGCCGCGCCTTTACCTTGGCGAAGACGAGCCGGTCGGCGAGGCGGTGCTGCGCTGCGAGTCCGCGCGGGACGGGGTCGCCCGCTCGTCGGAGCGCGCTGACGCGCCGACCGACGCCGAGGGCCCAGTCGACGAGCTTGCGCCGCGCACCGGTCGCCTCGTCGAACGTGCCCACGACGGCGGTGTGGATCTTTTCGTAGACGCGGGGGACGCTCGGGAAGACGGTCGGCCGGACGGTGGCGAGCGCGGCGGCGGCCTGGAGCGGGTCCGGCAGGAACGCGATCGTGTAGCCGACGTACGGGCCGGAAAGGTGCATCAGCCGCCCGAAGTTGTGCGCCAGCGGCAGGTAGAGCAGCATTGTGTCGTCCGGGCCGGTGAACCGTTCGAGATCGTCGACGACTGCGACCATCGCGTAGTAGTTGCGGTTCGTGATCATGCAGCCCTTGGGTGGGCCGGTCGTCCCGGACGTATAGATGTACGTGAAGAGATCATCCTCGTCGACGGACTCTGCAGCGTCCGCGAGGGCGTTCGGATGCTTCATGGCGTAGGCGCGGCCCTGCTCGGCCAGCTTCTCCAGGTCGGAGAACGTGAGCACATGCTCGAGACGCCCGATCCCGTCTCGAACGGACTCCACCTTTGCGCTCTGGTCCGCGTCCTCGCAGAGGACACCGACCGAATCCGAGTGCTCGAGGATGTAGCCGACGTCCTTCGGGGAGCTGTTCGCATAGATCGCCGCGCCGATCGCGCCCACCTGTCCGAGCGCGAAGTCGAAGAGCGCCCACTCGACCCGAGTCGTCGCGAGAATTGCGAACGCGTCGCCCTTCCGGACGCCGAGGGCGAGCAGGCCGTTCGCGTAGGCATCGACGCGCGTCGACGCCTCGGCCCAGGAGATCGGCTTCCAGCTCGCTCCGTCCTGCTCGAGGTAGGCGGGATTCGTCCGCCCAGCCGAGGCTGCGTCGCGCCAGAGGCGTGCGATCGTGCGTTTACCACTCATCGATCAGACTCTACTCGTGGCCGAAGCGAGGAGGAAATGCCCGCTCGTCGGGGAAACCCCGTGGTCCCTCTAGACTTTGGAGCGTCATGCGCACGACATGGAACGGCTCGCTCAGCTTCGGACTCGTCTCGATCCCCGTCGGCCTCGCGCCGGCGACGAAACCGGCTGCGCGAGCGTCGGACGTGTCGTTCCGGCTCCTGCACCGCGACTGCGGGACGCCGATCAAGCAGAAGCGCTTCTGCCCCACGCACGACCGCGAACTCGGCCCTGACGAGATCGTCAAAGGCTGGGAGGTCGCGAAAGGCCAGTACGTGCTCGTCGAGGAGGCCGAGCTCGAGGCGCTGACCCAACACGACGACTCCCGCTCGATCGAGATCACCCGCTTCGTCGATGCGACCGAGGTCGATCCGATCTTCTTCGACCGCACCTACTTTCTCGTCCCCGCGCAGGCCGCAGCCGCCCGCCGTCCCTACGTGCTCCTCCTGAACGCGATGAGCGAGACGGGGATGGCCGCGATCGGCCGCTTCGTCCAGCAGGGCAAGGAGAAGTTCTGCCTGATCAGGGCGAAGGGCGATGCGCTTGCGCTCGAGACGCTCTATCTCTCCGCCGATGTCTACTCGCAGGCCGAGATCGAGGAGGTCGTGGAGGAGACCACGGTCAAGGCCCAGGAGCTCGCGTTGGCACAGCAAGTGATCTCGAGCCTCGTCGGCGCGTTCGACCCGGCCGACCTGCAGAGCGACTACCGGGGCAACCTGAGGGCGATGCTGGAGGCGAAGTTGGCGGGCGAGGCGGTCACGATCCCCGAGCCGGCCACCGACGACGCTCCCGTGATCGACCTGATGGAGGCGCTCCGCCGCAGCGTCGAGGAGGCCAAGGGCAAGTCGGGCGCGAAGGCGAACGGCGCCAAGAAGACAGCTGCGCGGCCGGCCCCCAAGAAGCGCTCGGCCGCCAGGAACTGACGCAGCTGGGCGCTCGACGACTGAGCAAACCCGGCCGCGCAGCGGCCCTTTAGGGATCTTCGCTTGATCGAAATCCGCTTCCGCGGATTTCGATCAATGCGCTTGAGGCAGGGCCCCTAGCGCCTGCAGCTGAGCCTGGAAGAGCGTCTTGTCGATCTTGCCCTGGTAGATCGGCACGCCCTCCTCGATGCAGAGCCGGATCACATCCTGCTTCTCGATTCCGAGCTCCTTCGACAACTCGTCGGGCGTCAGGTGGTTCGCCATCTGGACTGCTCCTTTTTTCCCTGCGGAACGAGAAAGCCCGCCGGCACCGGTGTCTCCGCGGAGACGTTGGTGCTCAGGCGGGCTCGATCGTTCGCGTGCTCGTCGTGTCTGCGGGGATCAACGGGCCCGCTTCCCAGAATGCTTCATCACGATGAGGATACGTTCCCCTGATGACGTCTGCAACGAACATCCTCGGCCTGGCCGAGCGTCGGGCCTCGGGTCTGCGCTACTTCACGGGTGGGACGGGTGAACCGGTCGTGCTCCTGCACGGGCTCGGGGGCTCGGCAGCGAACTGGATCGAGCTCCTGCCCGAGCTGGCCGAGCGAAACCGTGTGCTCGCCGTCGACCTGCCGGGCCATGGGGGCTCGGAGCCGCTCCGGGCCGACGCGAGCATCACGGACTTCGCCGCCGCCATCGCGGCCCTGATCCGGCAGGAGGACGCAGGCCCTGCGATCGTCGCGGGTCATTCGTTCGGGGGGCTCGTCGCCTTGCGGCTCGCACATCTGCGCCCGGATCTCGTCGGTGGACTGCTGCTCGTGGCACCGGCCGGGATCACCTCGGGGACGCGGCGGGCGCAGCGAATGGTCTCGCTCGCGGCGGCCCTGCGACCCGGTCGCTGGGTGGCGCCGTTTCGCCATCGCTACGCGGAGCGCCTGTGGTACCGCCGCGCGCTCTTTCGCCCGTGGTTCGTCTCCGACCCGCACGCGCTCTCCCCGCGGGCGGTGCACGGGTTTCTCGAGGGGCCGCGGGAGCACGTCGACACCCGCACGGCGGGCCGGGCGATGGTGGGCGACGACCCGCGCAGCGACCTCGAGCACGTCCGCTGTCCCTCGCTCGTCCTCTGGGGGGCGCGAGATCCCCAGCTGCCTCTCGACGACGCCTACGAGTACGCGCGACGGCTGCGCGCGCCCGTGCGCGTCGTGGCCGACTGTGGGCACCTCGTGATCGGCGAGCGACCGAGGGCCTGTCTGGACGCGCTCACGGCGCTCGGCCGGGGCGTGATCTAGACCGGGTTCGGGATCTCGTGGTAGGCCCACTCCAGGCCGAAGCGTCCGGCGAGATGAGCCGCGAGGGCCCGCACGCCGAGTCGCTCCGTGGCGTGATGGCCTGCCGCGACGAAGTGGATCCCGAGCTCGCGGGCGGTGTGCAGATTGGGCTCCTCCGGCTCTCCGGTGAGCAGCAGGTCGTATCCCTCGTGTGCCGCCTGGATCAGGTCGTAGCCCGCAGCGCCGGTGGAGATCGCCACGCGCTCGATCCGCTCCGGGCCGTGAGAGAAGACCAGCGGCTCGCGCTCGAGAGCAGTCCGGATCCGTCCGACGATCTCGTCGATCCCGACTGGCGCGGCCAGGCGGCCGCCGAGGCCGACGCCGCCGAACTCTCGCTCCCGCTCGACCCCGAGCGCTCCGGCGAGTTGCGCGCTGTTGCCGAGCTCCGGGTGGGCGTCGAGCGCGAGGTGATAGGCGACGAGGCTCAACTCACCGGCGAACAGCGCTTCCAGCCGTCCTCGCTGGCGCCGATCGATCCAGAGCGGCTCGTTCCGCCAGAACATCCCATGATGGACGAGGACGAGCTGGGCGCCGCTCGCGGCCGCGGCCTCGAAGAGCTCAAGCGAGGACGAGACCCCGCACGCGATCTTCGTCACCTCGTCGGCACCGACGACCTGGAGCCCGGGCCGGCCGAACTCCGGGAACCGCTCGATCTCGAGCAGTTCGTCGGCGTAGCGCACGATCTCGTCCCGGTGAGCCACGCGCTGATTCTAGGTACCCTTAGCGCGCATCACGGGGTGTGGCGCAGCCTGGTAGCGCGCTCCGTTCGGGTCGGAGAGGTCCGGAGTTCAAATCTCCGCACCCCGATGTGCTGCGCAAGATCGGCATCCGCCTCGCGGCGGATGCCGATCTCGCTCTCAGGCAGCCATCTCGCCGGTGTCGGCGCGAGCACGGCCGAGCGTCGTCGTCACCACCGCGGCCACGATCGCGCCCACGAAGACGACCGAGGCCCAGGCGGTGCCGGTGATGTTGTCGTCCCAGCCGATCGCGCGATCGAGCGAGAGCCGGCCCGGGCCGGTCGCGACGATCGCGAGCGCAACCGTGAGGAAGGTGACGTCGAGCTCGTAGCCCGCGAAGAATCCCTGTGTCCACTTGACCGTGACGATCGCGTTCAGCATCACGGTCGCCAGCATCAGCGCGGCGAGCGGGGTCGCGAGCCCGGCGGCGAAGAGCAGTCCGCCCACGAGCTCCGAGAGGCCTGCGGCGAGCGCCATCAGGGCGGGCGCGCGGTAGCCGAGCGAGCCGAAGAACCCGGCCGTGCCCGCAGGCCCGCCGCCACCGAACCAGCCGAAGAGCTTCTGTGAGCCGTGCGCCGCGAACGCGAGGCCGATCACGAGGCGCAGTGCAAGCAGGCCGTATTCCATCCGCGGAGCCTAGACCACTTCGTTCGAGTGGACGACGGCGGTGCAGGCGTCCTCGACGTAGTCCAGGCCGGCCGCCTCGGCGATCCGACGCGACTCGGACGAGACGATCCCGAGCTGCAGCCAGAGGGCCTTCGCGCCCACGTCGACTGCAGCCTGCGCGACCTCCGGCGTGAACTCGGCGCGCCGGAAGACGTCGACGACGTCGATCGGACGGTCGATCTCGGCGAGCGAGCGGTGACACGGGATCCCAAGTACCTCATCGCAGCCCTCGGGTCGAACGGGAATGACGTCGTAACCCTGAGCAAGCAGGTAGCGCATGACGCCGTGGCTCGGCCGGTCGGGCTTCGGTGAGGCACCGACGAGCGCGATCGTCTTCGCCTCGCGGAGGATCTCGGCCGGGGTGCGCATGGGCCAAGGCTATCCTCGAACCCATGCCAGAGCGACGACTGAGCGCTGTGATCTTCGACGTCGACTTCACGCTCGCGCTCCCGGGGCCTGAGCTCGGGCCCGAGGGATACCGCAAACTCGGAGAGCGTCATGGGCTCGTGCTCGATCCGGCACGGTACGAAGAGGCACGGCAGACCGCGATCGGGTCGCTCCAGCGCCACCCCGAACATGTGCACGACGACGAGCTCTGGGTCGCGTTCACCGAGAGGATCGTCCGCGGAATGGGCGGCGATGCCGAAGGCGCGCGCGAGTGCGCGGTCGATCTCGTCGCCGTCTGGGAGCAGCACGACAAGTTCACGCTCTACGACGACGCGCTCCCGGTGCTCGCCGAGCTGCGCCGCCACGACCTCAAGGTGGGTCTGATCTCGAACGGCAGCCGCGACCTCGAGGAGTTCGTCCGGCACCACGCGCTCGACGTCGACTGTGCGGTCGGGTCACGCGACTTCGGGCGGGCCAAGCCGCATCCGGACATCTTCCACCGCGCGCTCGCGCTCCTCGACGTCGAAGCGGCGGAAACGGCGATGGTCGGCGACTCCTACGAGGACGACGTCGAGGGCGCCCGCGCGCTCGGGATGCAGGCGTTCCTGCTCGACCGCGACGGGCGCCATCCCGGCGAGCCCGGCCGGATCGAGACGCTGCTCGCGCTCCCTGCCGCGCTCGGCCTCGCCCCGTAACGGACGGCTACCCGCTCAGCAGTTCGCGCTGCCTTCGCACACGCGAAGGGTCTCGACGCGCGCGGTCGCGCCGTCCCACGAGAGCCTGATTCGCATCGAGGCCGCGTTGTTCGTGTAGTCGAGCTCCTCGAGCCGCTCCTCGGGGTTCGCGCGGTGGACGAGCACATAGGTGCCGGCCGGGACACCGCGGAGCTCGAGGTTCTGACCGTGGAAGTGGGGCGGGTAGAGGTCGGTGTAGCCGGGAGAGGATCCCTGCTCGACCGAGAGCACCCGCGGCTGGGAGGCGGCGCAGTTCCCGAGGAATCGGGCCCCGCGGAAAGCCGCGACCCGCCGGGCCGCAAAGCCGTAGTGGTCGGCGAGGCAGAACCCGCTCTTGCGGTCGCGGACGACAAGGGTGCCGTCCTCCCGGCGCAGCTCGTAGCGCTGGAAGTCGAGCAGGTGCCAGTGCGTGTGCGTCGACTCGGGCGTATACCGGAGGCGGCCCGCGTCGATGTACGTGCGTACGGAGCCGTCGGAGAGCCGCACGAGCTGCTGCGCTCGCATCGGCACTCCGCTCGAGAAGCGGCTGCCCCTGATCCAGATCGGCCCGTCGCCGACGTTGTCGGTCGCGGAGGCGAAGCCGAGCTTCGTCCCGGCGAGCGTCAGCCGAAACGGGGCGCGCTGGTCGAAGTCGGGCAAGAGCTCGCGAGGCCCCGCAGCTGGGGTGTCGGCGTCCCGCGTCTTCTCCGGGAACGGGTCGCCCGGCTCCACGCGCGTGATCCTGAGCTTGCCCGTCCGGCTCCACCGGGGGGCGACCTGCTCGGTCGGGCCCTGGAACATCAGACGAGGAGCGCCTCCTGTGGCCGGCAGCGTCCAGACGTCGAAGCTCCCACCCGAGAGCGGGCTCGCGGCGAATGCGATCGTCTTCCCGTCCGGCGACCACGCGGGCCCGGTAACGACCCGGTCGGGGCGCGTCAGGCGGAAGAGCGCGCCACCGTCGCGGCGCACGACCCAGATGCTCGAGCCGCGCTGTCCCGGTTCCTGGCGGACGAAGACGATCCGGCGGTGATCCGGAGACCAGTCCGGCTCTCCGTCGCCGGCGCGCGCGCTCGTGATTCGGCGGGCGCCGACGAAGAGGTCGCCAGCGCGGGCGGAGACGACCGGCCGGGGGAGGCTGCGTGCGTTCCCCTCGACCGCGAGGCCTGCAACGACCGGCAACGGAAGGAGGAGCAGCGAGACGAGCAGCAGCCGCCTCATCGAAACCCCAGTTCGTCGCGCCACTGCGCCGTCTGCTCGCCGATCCCGGGTGCGACCGCGTCCCCCTGGAGGCCGAACGAGCCTGCCGCCTCGGCCAGGGTGGCAACGGGACCCGCGGCGACGTCTTCCCCGTCGAAGCGCTCGAGCCACTCGGAAAGCGTTCGTTCGGCAAAGGTGGCCGCGAGCTCGGATCCGAGTTCCTCCTGACGGGCCCCGTCCAGATGGAGCTCCGCGAGCTCTGGCCTCTCGATCACCTCGCAGAGCCGGAGGAAGAACTTCGGCTCGAGCGCACCGACGGTGAGGTGGCGACCGTCGGCCGTCGGATAGATCGCGTAGCAGGCGAGACCGCCCGTGAGTAACCGGGGGAGCGGGTCACCGCCGAGCCGGTGCGAGACGAGCCGGTGGGCGCCGTGGGTCATCGAGATCGTCAGCCGTCCGCCGACCCCGGTTCTCTCCCGCTCGAGGAGGGCGGCAAGGATCTCGACCGCTGCGGCGAGCGCGCCCGCCGCGAGGTCGGCCGGCTGGAGCGGGGGCAGCCCCGGGGCCGTGTCTTCGAGGACGCCCGCCCAGCCGAGGTAGTTGAGGTCGTGGCCGGCGCGATCGACGTGGGGGCCGTCGGTGCCGAATCCGGTGATCGAGCAGTAGACCGTCCGCTCCGGGACGTCGTTGGGCCCGACCCCGAGGCGGGCGGCGACTCCGGGCCGGAAGCCCTCGAGGACGACGTCGGCGCGCGCGCAGAGCGCCTGCGCGAAGGCTGGCTCGGCCTTGAGGTCACAGACCACGGACTCCTTCCCCGAACCGAGCGCCGCATCCCAGGCCGGCGCGACGTGGCGCATCGGATCGCCCTCCGGGGCCTCGAGCCGGACGACGCGAGCCCCGAGCCTCAGGAGCTCCCGGGAGGCATAGGCCCCCGGGAGATAGCGGGTGAGGTCGACGACGAGCATGTCGGCCAGCGGTTGCACGGCTGCCGACGCTACCACTAGGGTGCGACGACGTTGACTGACCGTTCAACACTCCAGGAGGAGAAGCGCCGCCTGATCCTCGACGCCGCGGTCCGCGTCTTCGCGCAGAAGGGCTATCACACCTCGCGGGTCGGAGACATCGCCGAGGAGGCGGGAATCGCCCACGGCCTGCTCTACCACTACTTCGCCTCCAAGGAGGAGGTGCTCGAGACCGTCTTCAGGGAGAACTGGAGCGAGTTGCTCGAGGCGTTTCGGCGGGTCGAGGAGTCGGACGAGGCTCCGCTCCAGCAGCTCGAGGGGATCGCGAAGCTCCTCCTCCGCTCGTGGCGAAACGACCCCGACCTCGTCCGCGTGATGGTGCGCGAGGTCGCGCGCAGCCCGCAGCTCCAGGGTCAGGTCGAGGAGATCCGCGAGGGCTTCACGATCATCCAGCGAGTGATCGAGCGGGGCCAGGCGGACGGCTCGTTCCGCTCCGGGATAGACCCGCGCCTCGCGAGCTGGATCTTCTACGGAGGGCTCGAGGAGGTGCTGACCGGTTGGGTGCTCGGCCAGCTCCCCGATGGCGACGAAGAGGTCGCGCTCGCCGAGCGGACGATCATCGAGGTCGTCTGCGGCGGATTGGCGGCCGTCGCGCCGGCAGCCGTCTAGCGGCAGACCGGAACCCCGCTCCGGGCGAGCCCGAAGGCCCAGAGCCGGTCGTGAAGGACGTAGAAGACCGTGAGAGCGCCTGCCCGTGGGAGCAAGAGCGCGTAGTGATTGCCACACTCGCGCCGGGTCAGGGCCCCGTAGAGGACGGTGATCTCCGCCACGGGATCCCCGAGCGTGAGCCCCTTCACCGTGTGCCAGGCGATCGGTGCATGGATCGTGTGGATCGCGATCGCCCGGCCGTCCCGGAACTCGACCGCGGCGCCTCTCGGCTGGAACGCGTAGTAGTTGAAGTACCACGTCTCGCGCGCGCACCCCGTGCAAACGCCGTAGGCACGGCCCCACGCTCGCTCGACCTGCTTCTTCGTCGCCCCGAGCTCGAGCCCGCCGAGGCTCTTGCCGGGCACGAGCAGGCCCGCCTGCGGGGGCGCGGCCGCGCTGGGAGCGGCTGTGAGAAGGGTGAACGCCGCGAGGAGAAGGGCGGGGCGCACGAGCGGCTAGCGGAAGGCGCTGGTACCCGTGAGCGCGCCGCCGACGACGAGGGTGTGCACCTCGTGGGTGCCCTCATAGGTCAGGACGGACTCGAGATTGTTCATGTGCCGGATCACCGGATACTCGAGCGTGATCCCGTTCCCGCCCAGAATCGTCCGCGCCGAGCGGGCGACCTCGATCGCGCCGCGCACGTTGCCCATCTTCCCGAGTGACACGTGCTCCTGGCGGAGCGTGCCGTCGTCCTTCATCCGCCCGATGTGGAGCGCGACGAGCAGGCCGCGGTTCAGCTCGAGCGCCATCTCCGCGAGCTTCTGCTGGGTCAGCTGGTAGGCGGAGATCGGCTTGGAGAAGACGATCCGCTCCTTCGAGTAGTCGAGCGCGGACTCGAAGCAGGCGCGGCCGGCGCCGACTGCGCCCCAGACGATCCCGTAGCGCGCTTCGTTCAGGCAGGAGAGCGGCCCGCGGAGGCTGTCGACGTCCGGGAACATTGCGTCGGCGGGGACACGCACGTCCTGGAGCACGAGCTCGGAGGTGACGGAGGCGCGGAGCGAGAGCTTCTTGTGGATCTCGGGCGCCGTGAAGCCGGGCGTGCCCTTCTCGACGAGGAAGCCGCGGATCGCGCCGTCCTCGGTGCGCGCCCAGACGGTCGCCACGTCCGCGATCGTCCCGTTCGTGATCCACATCTTGGCGCCGTTCAGGATCCAGTCGGAGCCGTCGCGCTTCGCGTGCGTGCGCATCGAGCCGGGGTCGGAGCCGGCATCGGGCTCGGTCAGGCCGAAGCAGCCGATCGCCTCGCCGGTGTGCATCGCGGGCAGCCAGCGCTGCTTCTGCTCCTCGGAGCCCCATTTCCAGATCGAGTACATCGCGAGCGAGCCCTGCACCGAGACGGCGCTGCGGACGCCCGAGTCCCCGGCCTCGAGCTCGAGACAGGTGAGCCCGTAGGCGACGGCGCTCGCGCCCGGGAGGCCGTAGCCGTCGAGGTGCATCCCGAAGAGGCCCAGCTTGCCGAGTTCGGAGATCAGCTCCCGCGGGAGGATCCCCTGCTCGAACCAGTCGCCGACGTCCGGCAGGACGCGCTCCCGCACGAATGCACGCACGGTGTCGCGGATCGCCTTCTCCTCGTCGTCGAGGAGTGCGTCGATTCCGAGGAAGTCGAGCGGGTCGAGCGCCGGTTTCGTGCTCGTGACGGCCACGGCTGCAGGGTACCTTTGGCGCCGTGGACGCGGGCGCACCCAGCGGGCTCGTGGTCGAGCCCGCGCTGATCGACGAGGCCGAGGAGCGCTCGGTCACTTTTCGGGACCTGCGCCCGTGATCGCTGCGGTCGCCTCCGCGCTCGCCCTGCTGATCACGGGCTCGTCGGCCGAGACCGAGGCAGCAGCGCTGACGGCGCGAGAAAAGGCAGCTCTGCTCGTCGTCGCCGGAATGCCGGCGCCGGGTGGATTCGGTGGGGTGCTCGTGCGCCAGTGGACGACGGACGACCCGAGGCCGGGCGGCGCGCTCGTCTTCGCAGATCAGGAGGGCGGGATCGTGAAGACGTTTTCCCGGATCGCGCCCTGGCGCGCCGCGTCGAGTTACCGCAGCTCTGCCGAGGCCTTCGCGGCCGGACGTGAGACCGCCGCCGGCCTTCGGAGCGCAGGTGTGGACGGCGACTTCGCGCCGGTGCTCGACCTCCCGGACGGGCCGCTCGGCTCACGCCAGTTCGCCCGGCCCGAGTACGGCGTCGCCTTCGCGCAGGGCCTCGGCGCCGCGGCGTGCGTCAAGCATTTCCCGGGCCTCGGCTCGACTCCGCTCTCCACCGACGCGGCGCGCGTCTACGGCGCCCTCCGCGCGCAGGATCTCGCCCCCTTCCGGGCGGCGGTGAAGGCGGGCGTGCCGTGCGTGATGGTCGGTCACGCGATCTATCCCCGGCTCGGCTCCCGCCGCGCCTCGCTCGAGCCCGCGACCTACCGGCTCTTGCGGGGGACGGGCTTCCGCGGGGTCGCGATCACGGACTCGCTCGGCGTGCTCGGGAGCCCCTTCGCGCCGTACTGGGCGCGGCTCGCGATCGAGGCGGGCGCCGACCTCGTGCTGACGACGAGCGCGCGTGACGCCGGGCGGATGGTCGATGCCCTGGTGCCGCTCGCGCGAGCCGGGACGCTCGACGCCAAGGTCGTCAGGGTGCTTCGGTACCGGAAGCTGGTGCAGGCACGGTGACCGTGACGGTGGCGTCGGCGGTCTTCCCGTTCGTGCTTTTCGCTCTGGCGGTGAGCACGTGCTCGCCTGGCGTCTCGGCGCTCGCGTTCCAGCCGAACGTGTAGGGCGCCGCGACGTCGGCGCCTCGCACGACGCCGTCGACCAGGAACTCGACGGTGGCGGCGAGACTCGGCTCCACGCGCCAGAGTACGAGCCCGGTAACGATCTGCCCGTTCGCCACGGTCTGCGAGACGATCCGGAGCGGGGTGGGGGCAGGCGCCGGCTTCGGCTTCGGCGGTTTCGGCTGCGGTTTCGGCAGGGGTGCGACGGCCCGGTTCGCGACGACGACCGGGATCCGGCGGCGGGTCACCCGCCCGTCGAGCGCGGTGGCGACGAGTTCGAGCAGGTGCTTGCCGTCTTTCGAGTCCTTCGTCGTCCAGCTGAACGTGAACGGGGCCTTCCGGTCGATGCTCCGGACCCGGCCGTCGACGCGGAACGAGACCTGTTTCGCCGGTGCGCCCCAGACCCGCGAGCGCAGCGTGAGCGTGCCGCGCACCTTCTTCCACGGACGCGCGCCCGCGGAAGTGAGCCTGAACGCTCTGTTGTCGACGATGATCGCCGCGCGGGCGATGTCGTAGCGGCCGGGGCCGACGATCCCGTGCACCTGGAGCACATGCCTGCCGTTGGCGAGCTTCGTCGTGTTCAACGCCCCGCCGCCCCGGTACGCGAAGGGCGCACGGTCGTCGACCCAGACGACGCGGCCGTCGATCGAGAACTCGACCCGGCGGATCCCGCCGGCGGTCTTTGCGCGCCAGGGGACGATCCCGCGGAGCGCTCCCGCCGGCACGAGCGGAAGGACGCGCGGCTTCTCGACCCCCGCGTAGCTGCGCACGAGGGTCAGGTAGCGCGTCCAGTTCCAGCGGGGGCCGGGATCCGTGTGACCGCTCGCGCCCCCCTTGCGACCCCCGGGCCCGGGCACCTCGGAGTGGCCGATGATCGTGCGCCGGTTCACCGGCATCAGCGCCCGGCGGACGAGCCAGGCGGTGAGGCGCGCGGAGTTCCGGTACTGCGCGTCGGTGAACCCGTCAGGCCCGTACGTGAACCCTTCGTGCTCGATCCCGACCGACTCGATGTTCGTCCTCCAGTTGCCCGCGTGCCAGGCGATGTCTGAGGTGTGGACGAGCTGGACGATCTTCCCTGCGCGCGAGACGACGAAGTGGGAGGACGCATGGGCGCGGGGGTTCTTGAGCCAGCTGACCGCGCCCCAGAACTGGCCCTCAGTCACGTGGACGACGACCCGGTCGATCGACTGCGGCGCCCTGCTCGCCTTCGTGTAGTTCCCATCGCCCTTGAGCCACGTCACGGGCGGCCGAAGCGCGGTCGCAGCGCCCCCGACCGGGGTGAGCAGAAAGGCTGCGACGGAGATCGCAGCGACGGTTATCGCGAGACGTGGAGCCATTTCCGAGCAGGTCAGGGTAGCCCGACCTGCAAGGAACGTGTGAAGGCGGCCACCCCGAATGCCTCTGCGCTCTCGGTGATTGCGGCCCGGGACGAGGGCGGATAGACTTATTGACTGACCGTTCAATCGACGTACGCAGGAGCGCAGTCATGGCCACGATCGAATCTGTCGGCACGGGCGTCTCGTTCGCCCTCACCGACGAGCAGAAGGCGCTGCGCGAGCTCGCGCGCGAGTTCGCCGCCAAGGAGATCCGGCCGAAGGCGGCCGAGTACGACGAGCACCAGACGCACCCCGCAGATCTGATCGCGAAGGCGCACGAGCTCGGGCTCATGAACGTGCACGTGCCCGAGTCGCTCGGCGGTCTCGGGCTCTCGACCTTCGAGGGGATCCTCGTCGGCGAGGAGCTGAACTGGGGCTGCTCCGGAATCGGCACGTCGATCGGCGCCAACGGCCTCGGCTCAGGCCCCGTCCTGATCGCGGGCACCGAGGAGCAGCAGGCAACGTGGCTGCCGCCGCTCCTCGAGGAGCCGATTCTGTGTTCGTTCGGGCTCTCGGAGCCGGAGGCGGGCTCGGACGTCGTCAAGCTGAAGTCGACCGCGGTGCGCAGGGGCGACGAGTACGTCCTCAACGGCTCGAAGACCTTCATCACGAATGCCGGCCACGCGACCTGGACGGTCGTCTTCGCGAAGACCGACCCTGCGAAGGGCCACAAGGGGATCTCGGCGTTCATCGTCCCGATGGACACGCCCGGGGTTGAGCTCGAGAAGCACCTCGACAAGATGGGCCAGCGCTCGACGGACACTTCCGCGTTCGCGATGACGGACGCGGTGATCCCCGCCGCGAACCGGCTCGGGGAGGAAGGCGAGGGATTTAAGATCGCGATGCAGACGCTCGACTTCACGCGTCCGGGCACGGCCGCCGGGGCGGTGGGGGTCGCCCAGGCCGCCTTCGAGTACGCAGTCGAGTACGCGAAGGAGCGTGTCACCTTCGACGTCCCGATCGCGATGCACCAGGGCGTCAACTTCATGATCGCGGACATGGCCACCGAGATCGAGGCGGCACGCCTCCTCGTCTGGCAGGCCGCCTGGCTGCACGACCAGGGCCAGCGCGCGACGCTCCAGTCCTCGTTCGCGAAGCGCTTTTCCGCCGACACGGCGATGAAGGTGACGACGGATGCCGTCCAGGTCTTCGGCGGCTACGGCTACATGAAGGAGTACCCCGTCGAGAAGCTGATGCGCGACGCGAAGCTCTTTCAGATCTACGAAGGCACGAGCCAGATCCAGCGGCTCGTGATCGCCAAGGAGATCTTCCTCCCGAGGGAGGCCTAGTGCCCCTTCCGGCGATGAACAGCCTTGCGCGAGCCGCGAGCACGCTGCGCCAGAGCCCGCGCTCGGTCTTGCGCAGGCTTCCTGCCTGCGCGGCGCCCGATCACGGACTCTGGCTTGGTGCTAGCGACCCGCACACTGACCCTCACCACCGGAAGGGGCACTAATGGCGCTCGAGATCGATCTCTCCGGCCGCGTCGCCCTCGTCACCGGCGGCTCGCGCGGCCTCGGCCGCGCCGACGCGCTGGCGCTCGCACGGGCCGGCGCTGACGTCGTGATCGCGGACATCCAGGTCGAGTCGGACGAGTCGACGGAGACCGCGGAGTCCTATGGCGTCCTCGCCCAGGTCGCGAAGGCGCAAGGGATCGTCTACACCGAGGCGACCGCGCTCGAGATCCAGGGAATGGGCCGCCGCTCGGCCGCGATCAAGTGCGACGTGACCGACCGCGACCAGGTCAAGGAGACGGTCGACCGCGTCGTCGAGGAGTTCGGCTCCGTGGACATCCTGATCAACAACGCGGGTACGCTCGATCACGTCGGCCAGTTCTCCGACCAGAACCCCGAGCTCTGGGAGCGCGACCTTCGCGTCAACCTGACTGGCGGCTTCAACTGCGCCCAGGCGGTCTGGCCGCACATGAAGGAGCGGAAGTGGGGGCGGGTGATCAACATGGCCTCCGTCGCGGGCACGCTCGGCGGCTTCGGCCAGGCGAGCTACTCGACGACCAAGGCGGGGATCCTCGGCCTGACGCGAACCCTGGCGATGGAGGGCGGCAAGCACGGGATCACCTGCAACGCGATCGTGCCGGGGATCATCGGCACCGAGGCGTTCCACTTCGCGAACCCGGCGATGAACGAGCGGATCGCCAACCGGACTGTCTTCAAGAAGCCGGGCGAGCCGGACGACATCGCGAACGCGATCTGCTTCCTCTGCTCGGATCTCGCCTCGTACATCACGGGCGTCCAGTTGAACGTCTCCGGCGGAGTGGAGCTGTTCGTCTTCTGACGCAGGTGACAAAAGCCACGTATCGGGTAAGCTCCCGCCATGCTCAAGCGAATCGTGTTGCTCGTAGTGGTGGGCAGCTTTCTCGCCGTCCCGCCCGCGATTGCCAAGAGCTCGTCGACGGTGAAGGCGCCGGCCAGCAAGGCCGCTCCTGCGCAGAAGGCGCCGCACGAGGACGGGCAGTGCCCGTTCGACACGGACGCGACCGCGCTCTAGACCCGACGAGCCGCAGGATGACACCGTGGCGCTCGTAGCCGGCGCCGGGCCTCTGCTTGTGGGCGCAAGATGAGCATCCGCGGAGCGGACGCTCATCGCGCGAAGACCCCTGAAGGGGCCGCCAGCGGCCCGAACTTCGACCTGACGCCCGAGCAGCGGGAGTTGCAGGCGCTCGCGCACGAGTTCGCCGAACGTGAGCTGCGGCCGATCGCGCGGGAGTGGGACGACCGGGAGGACTGCCCGCCCGAGCTGCTCGCGAAGGCTGCGGCTCTCGGGTTGACCTCGCACGCAATCTCGGTCGAGTACGGCGGCGGCGGTGTCACCGCGGTCAGTTCCGCCCTCGTCGCGGAGGAGCTCTCGTGGGGCTGCGCCGGGCTCGCGGCGCCGATCGGCGCGACCATGTTCCCCGTCCGGCCGCTCCTCCGCGCCGGCACGGACGCGCAGAAGGATCGCTGGCTGCCGCGGCTCGCGTCCGAAGAGGGATGCCTCGCCGCGATCGCGTTCACAGAGCCCGGTGCGGGCTCGGACGTCGCCGGGATCGCCTCGACTGCCCGCTGGGAGGGCGACGAGTACGTCCTCAACGGAGAGAAGTGCTACGTCACGAATGGCGGGATCGCCGAGCTGACGATCGTCTTCGCGAAGCTGAACGACGCCATCACGGCCTTCCTCGTCGAGGCCGGAGACCCCGGCGTCACTGCGGGCCGGAAGGAGCCGAAGCTCGGCCTCCGCTCGTCGTACACCGGCTCGATCGTCTTCGACGAGGCCCGGATCCCGGCCGAGCGACTGCTCGGCGATGAGGGCGAGGGCTTTGCGATCGCGATGGACTTCTTCATGCACTCCCGCCCTCAGGTCGCGGCCTCCGCGCTCGGGATCGCGCGGGCGGCGTTCGAGTACGCCACCGCCTACGCCAACGAGCGGAAGGCGTTCGGGAAGCCCCTGATTGCGAAGCAGGGCGTCTCGTTCAAGCTCGCCGACATGGCGATCCAGGTCGAGGCCGCGCGGCTCCTGATCTGGCGCGCGGCTGCCGCGCTCGACGCGGGCGAGGATGCCGGCCTGCTCGGCTCCTATGCGAAGGCATTCGCGGCCGACGCTGCGATGAGCATCACCGCCGAGGCCGTCCAGGTACTCGGCGGCGCCGGGATCATGCGCGACCATCCGGTCGAGAAGTGGATGCGGGACGCGAAGGTCCTCCAGATCGTCGAGGGCACGTCCGAGATCCAGCGCCACGTGATCGTCCAGTACCTCCGCGCCTGACCTTCGCTTTCGCGCGCAGCGCGAGAGACTCGGGCGCAATCGACCGAGGGCCTGATCCAGGTCGAGGGGGCCTACGCGGCGACGCGGAGCACGGTGTAAACGGATCCAGGGGGACCCTCTGGGTTCCTAACGAAATCGTCACCCGGGTGGCCAAAACCCGCGGCTACACTCAGGGGCTTGCGCGTCCAGGCGACATCCGTTGGCGTGCCCGCGAGCCGAGGTAGATCGGGTCGTGCGCTGGCGCGCGCGCTCGTCGTCTCCGCCCTGCTGCTTGCCGTCGTCGCGGCCCTCGTCGGGCTCGCGTTCGCAGGATCGTCGGCCCGCGTCGCCGAAGGCGTGACGATCGCCGGTGTCGACGTCGGCGGGTTGACGCGCGGAGAGGCGATCGAGCTCCTCGAAGCCCGCGCCGACGAGGTCGCCCGCACGCCGATCGTCTTCGCGGCGGGTGAGGGCCGGTACCCGATCACCGCCGCGACCCTCGGTGTCGAGGCGGACTGGTCGGCGGCACTCGACACCGCGTTGGCCGAGACCTCCGGTTTCGGGCCTGTGCGCGGCTACCAGCGGCTTCAGAAGCGCTTTTTCGGAACCGAGATCGCCCCACCCGTCAATGCCTATACCGCGGCGCTCGAGTACAAGCTCGGCCAGATCGCGACGGCCACGGATCGCCCGCACGTGGAGGCGAAACTCGTTCGGCGCGGCCTCTCGATCGTCGTCCTACCCGGTCAGGTAGGCCAGACGCTCGAACGCGAAGCCGCCGCGGACACGCTCGTTCGGGCTCTCGCACGACTCGATCGCGGTCGCCAGGTCGCTCTCCCGTTGTCGCTCGACCCGGTCGAGGTGACCGCTTCGGACCTCGCGCCGGCGGCCCGGAAAGCACGCCTCGCGTTGTCGGCGCCAGTCCGGCTCGAGTACGAGGGCACGCGCTGGAAGCTTCCGCGCTGGCGGATCGCCGACCTCCTCTCGCTTCCCAGCGGAACCGCCACCGACATCGCGATCGCCGGCCCGGGGGCCGATGCCTGGTTCGCCCGGCTCCGGAAGACGGTGGAACGACCGCCCGTCGACGCCGGCTTTCGCACCTCTGACGGCGTGATCGCCATCGTCCCGGCCAAGCCGGGGCTGCAGGTCGACGTTCCGGTAACCGCCGAGTCCCTGCTCGCCGCCGCAACGTCCCCCACCGGACGCTCGGCGACGCTCGTCGTGACGACGAGCGAGCCCCGGCGCTCGACCGAAGACGTTCAGGCGATGGGAATCGAGCGACGGCTCAGCACCTACACGACGGCGAACGCCGGGACGTACAACCGAATCACGAATCTGCGCCGCGGAACCGAGTTGCTGAACGGGGCGCTCGTCCCGCCAGGAGGCACCTTCTCCCTGAACGAGCGGGTGGGCGAGCGCACGCTCGAGCGCGGTTTCCTCCCCGCACCGGTGATCATCGGCGACGAGTACGAGGAGGACGTCGGCGGCGGCGTCTCCCAGGTCGCGACCACCCTCTTCAACGCAGCGTGGGAGGCGGGCGTCAAGATCGTCGAGCGCAATCCGCACTCGCTCTTCATTAGCCGGTACCAGCTCGGGCGCGATGCGACGGTCAACTATCCCGACCTCGATCTGAGGTTCCTGAACGACACGCCCAAGTGGATCCTGGTCTCGAGCAGCTGGAACGACGGCGGGATCACGGTCGCTCTCTACGGAGGCGGTTCGGAGCGGCGCGTCGAGAGCGGCGAGGCAACGGTGCGGATCACCGATCCGCCCCGCATTCGACGAACGTCCGACCCCACGCTCCAGCGGGGCACGGAGGCCGTGGACGAGGAGGGCTCGGACGGGCGTGTCACCAGCGTCACGCGGACGGTCTACGACGACGCCGGAAACGTGCTCTCGGACGAGACCTGGAGCACGACCTATCGCGGTGAGTACCGGATCATCCGCGTGGGAACCAAGCCCGTACCGAAGCCCGCGCCCGAGAATCCGAAGCCCGATCCGGATCCGAAGACCGAGACGACGCCCGCCGAGCCGGTGATCCCCTCGTTCGAGGAGCTCCCGGAGGCGGCTGCGCCGCCTAAGCCTCGGCCTTAGTCACCGCTTCGAGAAACCACGGCGGAATCCGCGTCGGCCGCCGCGTCTTCGCATCGACGGTCGCGTGCGCGGTGTACGCCTCGGCGACGAGCTCTCCGTCACGCTCGAGCGCGTACTCGTAGCGGAAGCGGGCGCCGCGAAGATCCACACAGCGTGTCCAGACCAGCAGCCGGTCGTCGAACGCAGCGGCCCGCCGGTACTCGACATGCACCTCCGTCGTCAGCGCCTCGAGGCCTTGGGCCTGGATCGAGAGGTACCCGCCTGCGTGCTCGGCGAGGTAGGCGACGCGCGCAACCTCCAGCCAGACGACGAAGGAGGCGTGGTGGGCGATCCCCTGCGCATCGGTCTCGGCGAACCGCACTGCGATCTCGGTCGAGAAGCGGAAGCCTTCCATCGGCCTAGCCTACGAGGGTTCGAGGGCAACGCCGCGACCCACCCCGCGAGTCGATCGCGAAAGTCGGGGCGCTGGCTAGGCGGCCGCGCGACGCAGGGGCCGCTCGCCGAGAACCCGCCGGCAGTCCGAGCACACCGTGCGCTCGATCTCGTACGGGATCCCTGCGTGCTGGCTCAGGGCGTGCGTGGTGATGGCTTTGTGCCTGTGCAGCGGGCGCTTCAGGTGCAAAGAGACACTCATGACGCTCCTCAGGTTAGTCGTCGATGCAGGTGTTGCGAGTGCTGAAAGGGTGAAGAAACTGTGAAATCCTGGAGCCGGGCGATCGGGGGTAACCGGCGCTACCTTCCATTCGTGCGGATCTTCATGATCGGATCGGTCGTCGCAGTCCTCGCGGGGTGTGGTTCGGAGGCCGCAGCGCCGCCTGTACCGCCCCGCACCACGTCAGACGTCGCCGACGCAAAAAAGACAGTGAGCAGGCAGAAAAAGGTGCAGGAGCAGGCCTGCGTCGACGGCTCCGTCACGTCGGTCGGGACGCCCGCGCGGAGCCTCGCGGCGATCGTGACCGGTCGCGCGACGGCATTCCGCGCCCCGAACCGAGGCCCGTTCGCACGCTTCGAGCGCCTCAATGTGAACGGCGTCCCCACGGTGCTCTCCGTGCAGGCGAAGCGATTGGACGGGAGCTGCCGCGTCGCCTGGTATCGGGTCGGGCTCCCGCTCAAACCGAACGGGGTCAGCGGGTGGGTCCGGGCCCGGGAGGTCACGGTGGCGCCGGTGACGACGCGGATCGAGGTCGATCTCTCCGCGCGCCGGGTCACGCTCTACGATCGCGACCGTCGCGTCTTCTCGGCGGAGGCGGCGATCGGCTCGGCCGCGACGCCCACGCCGACCGGCCGCTACTACGTCAACCAGCGGCTGATCCCGACCGATCCCTCGGGCCCGTTCGGCCCCGGCGCGATCGGGATCTCGGCCTTCTCGCCCGTGCTCACCGGCTGGGCGCAGGGCGGCCCGATCGCGATCCACGGGACGAATCGTCCGGAGCTGATCGGCCAGGCGGTCTCGAACGGCTGCATCCGGATCCGCAACGACGACCTGAAGCGGCTCTTCGACCGCACGCTCGCCGGCACGCCCGTGCTCGTCAGCGCGTAAGATCGACTCATGGCCAAGGCATCCCAGCCCAAAGACATTCTCGCCCGCGTCCAGGATCTGGGCGAAGAGGCGCTGCACAAGCTCGCCGAGGCGCCCGGTGGAGCCAAGTTCCTGGAGATGGCGAACCAGTCGCGGACGCGGCTCGACGAGATGCAGAAGCGGATGCGTGGCCTCGACGTGCTCGAGGAGCGGGTCGACGCGCTCGAGCGGAAGCTCCACGAGTTGACGAAGCAGGCACCCGCTGCGACCACGAAGCCGGCCGCGAAGAAGCCCGCGCCGAAGAAGCCGTCGGCCTAGGCCGGCACCCGCACCCTCAGCGCGCCCGGCACGATCTCGAACCGAACCGGCGTCGTTCCGGGCTGCTCGCCGTCGAGCTCGAGCGGGAGCTGTGCGTCCGAGTCGACGGTGACCACCGAGCCGCGCAGGAGCTCGGCCTTCGGATGGGGCAGATGACCTCCCCAGAACGTCTTTGGCAGCGTGGTCAGGAGATCCCGCTTCGTCAGGTTCCCGATCGTGAGCACGTCGAAGAGCCCGTCGTCCGGCTCCGCGTCGGGGCAGATCTTCATCCCGCCTCCGAACGCACGCCCGTTCGCGACGACGACGTCGTGCATCCGGCCGCCGCGGATCTCGTCCCCGACCGAGACGCGGACCTCCGAGGTCTCCCAGCGCGCGAAGACGGCCATCGTCGCCCAGAGGTATGAGGCCTTGCCGCCGAGCGCCTTCGTCGTCTCGTTGGCTCGCTTCGCGATCGCGCCGCTCATCCCGACGCTCGCCACGTTCGCGAAGTACGACTCGGCCCCGCTCCCGTCCCAGGCGCGGTAGGCGACCCGGCCGAGGTCGATCGTGCGAGCGCGCCCGGTGAGCGCCACTTCGATCGCGCCGGCGATCGCGTGCGGGATCCCGTAGGTGCGGATGAAGTCCCAGCCGGTGCCCCGGGCGATCACCGCCACCTCGACGTCCGGCAGGTCGTGGATCCCGTTCGCGACCTCGTTCACGGAGCCGTCGCCGCCGACGACGACGAGGAGCTTCGCGCCGCCGAGCGCCGCCTCGCGCGCGAGCGAGCCGAGGTGCCCGGCCCGCTCAGAGAAGAGCGTGTCCCCCTCGAGCCCCTTCGTGGCGGCGCGGCGGGCGATCTCGGGCCAGCGCTTGCCCGTCGACCCGTTCGCCGAGGCGGGGTTGACGAGAAAGACGGTGTCGCTAATGAGAGGCGGTGGCGGTGGCGAGCGCCACGCGCGTCATCCGGTCGACCGCGGCCTGCATCTCCTCGTCGGTCACCCGCTTGAACTCGCCCTCGACGATGATGTCGCTGACGATCAGGAGGCAGCCCGACTCGACGCCCTTGAGCGCGCCGACGGTGAAGAGCGCTGCGGCCTCCATCTCGACCGCGAGGACGCCGCGCTTCGACCAGCGCTCGTACTGACCGTCGTCCGGGTTGTAGAAGAGGTCGCTCGAGACGATGGGGCCGACGTGCATCTCCTGGCCCATCTCCTTCGCCACGTGGACGGCGCCGTGGATGAGGCTCCAGCTCGCCGTCGGGCAATGGGGCTCGTTTCCGACGAGGTGCATCGCGGTCGAGTCGGCCGGGACGGCGGAGAGGGCGACGATCATGTCGCCGAGCTTGTGGTGGGCCTGGAGGCCGCCGCAGGTGCCGACGCGGAGGAGCTTCTTGACGCCGAGCTGGACGAGCTCCTCGAAGACGATCGTCGCGCCCGGGCAGCCCATTCCGGTGCCCTGGACGGAGACGGGCTTGCCCTCGTAGGTGCCCGTGTAACCGAGGAGACCGCGCTCGGAGTTCCGCTGCTCGACGTCGTCGAGGTAGGTCTCGGCAATGTATTTCGCGCGCAGCGGGTCTCCCGGCAGCAGGCAGGCTTCGGCGTAGTCGCCGGGCTCGGCTCTTATGTGAATCGGCATGCGGGGGAATCTATACGGCAGGATCAGCGCGATGGCGCACCTGGTCGATCCGAGCCGCGAGCAGATCCTCACCTACTGCGCCGAGGATCCTGTCGAGCGCGTCTTCCTCGAGGACGTGGCGCGGCGTCGGCTGGGGCGGTTCGTCGCGCTCGCGGAGGGCGACAAGCTCGTCGCGCTCTGTCACACGGGCGCGAACCTCGTCCCCTCGGGCCGCGGCTGTGGCGCATTTGCCGAGGCGGCGGCGCGCGCGCGGGCCAGGATGGTGATCGGCGAGCAGGGCGCCGTCGGCGAGCTCTGGCGGGCGTTGCGGCCGAAGCTCTCCCCGCCCCGGGAGGATCGGCCGGGCCAGCCTGTCTACGTGTCCTCGGTGGCGCCCCCTGGGGGCGGCGGAACCGGACTCCGCCCCGCCACGGTGGACGACCTCGATGTGCTCGTCCCGGCCTGCGCGGCCGCCCACGAGGTCGAGCTCGGGATCGATCCGCTCCGACGCGACCCGGACGGCTTCCGGTGGCGAACCCGCGCCCAGGTCGAGGAAGGACGTTCCTGGCTCTGGGTCGAGGACGGCGTCATCCTCTTTAAGGCCGAAGCCTCGGCGTGGACGCCGTCCGCGGTGCAGCTGCAGCAGGTCTGGACGGATCCGGAGGCCCGCGCTCGGGGCTACGCATCAGCGGCGCTCCGCGACCTCATCCGGCTCCTCCTCGAACGTGTGCCGCGCGTCTGCCTCTTCGTCCGGGCCGACAACGAGGCAGCGATCGGGCTGTACGAGAAAGTCGGTATGACCCACGCGCTCGATTACCGCAGCGTGCTCCTGTGAGAGAGCTCGTGCTCGCGCGTCATGCCGAGAGCGAGCTGAACCCGGACAACGTCTTGAACGGCGACCCGTCCCTGCCGGTCGGCCTGACCGAGCGTGGGGAGGAGCAGGCCCGCGGGCTCGGCGCTGCTGCCGGGACGGTCGAGCTTGCGGCGCATACGCGCTTCGCCCGGACGCGCCGAACCGCGGAGCTCGCCTGGCCGGACGCGCCGCTCCTCGAGGTGCCCGAACTGGACGAGATCCGCTTCGGCCGCTGGGAGGCCACCCGCTGGAGTGATGGCTACGCAGACTGGGCCGGATCGGCAGGGCCTGCGGATCCGTGTCCGGGCGAGGGCGAGAGCCGCGTCGAGGCGGCAGAGCGCTACATCCGAGGCTTCCGCCTCCTCCTGGAGCGGCCGGAGGAGCGGATCGCGCTCGTCACGCACGGGGCTCCGGTGCGCTACCTGCTCCTCGCGGTCGCGGGCGGCCCACCGGTCCGGATTCTCGAGCACGTCCCGCCCGCTGAGCCCGTCCTCGTTCAGCACGACGAACTCGAACGCGCGCTCGAGTTGCTCGCGGCCTGGATCGCAGCGCCTGCGTTCTGAGCGAGAATGGGAGCCATGCTGAGCCGCGTCGCAGCTTTCATCCGCGCCCGGAGCCTGATCGAGCCCGGCGGAGAGGTGACGTGTCTCGTCTCAGGCGGAGCCGACTCGACCTGCCTCTGGCACGCGCTCGGGGCGCTCGGCTACCGGGTCTCGGCCCTGCACGTCGACCACAGTCTCCGTGGCGCCGAGTCGGACGAGGACGCTCGTTTCTGCCGCGAAGCCTTCGGCGCCGAGGTCGTGCGCGCGCCCGGAGCGACCGAGGCCGAGTTGCGCGACGCGCGCTACTCGTTCGCGACCGAACGGCTCCGTGCCACCGGCCACACCGCCTCCGACCAGGTCGAGACGGTGCTCTACCGACTCGTCTCGAGCGGTCGGCCGGGTGGGATCGAGGCGCGACGCGCGGACGGCGTCGTCCGACCACTCCTCGGCGTCTGGCGGGAAGAGACCGAGGCGTACTGCCGCGAGCACGGACTTCCTTTCCGGATCGACTCGACGAACGCGAGCACGAAGCGAGGCCTGATCCGCACGGAGATCCTGCCGCTCCTCGAGCGCCTCGACGCTCGCGCTCGAGCGAACCTGCTCGCGCTCGCCGACGAGCCGCGCCGCCTTCCGCGCACACTCGAGCGAACGCTCGTCGAGCTGCTCGCCTCCACCGACGGGACGAGGTCGGCAGACGTCGGCGGCGGCGTCCGTGCAGTCCGCGAGTACGACTCGCTCCGGCTCGAGGGGAGCGTCGTCTGGGGGCCCTGGACGATCGCGTCGGAGGAGGCGGGGCTCGAGATCAGGAGTCGCCGGCCGGGGGATCGTCTCGCAGGCCGGCGCAAGAAGGTGCAGGATCTGCTCGTGGACGCGAAGGTGCCGAGAGCGGAGCGCGACGCCTGGCCGCTCGTCGTGTGCGATGACGAGGTCGTCGCGGTGCCCGGCGTGGCGGAGGCGCCGGGCTGGGAGGGGGTGGTGACGTGGAAGCGGGCGTGAGCGGCATCGAGGACGGCGTCGGCGAGATCCTGATCGGCGAAGAGGAGCTCCAGGCGCGGATCCGCGAGCTCGGGGTCGAGATCTCCACGGACTACGCGGGACGCGACCTCCTCCTGATCGGCGTCCTCAAGGGAGCCGTCTTCTTCCTCGCCGATCTGATGCGCGAGCTGACCGTCCCGTGCGAGATCGACTTCATGGCGATCTCGAGCTACGGCGCCGGGACCGATTCGTCGGGCGTCGTCCGGATCCTCAAGGACCTCGACATCAACATCTCAGGCCGCGACGTCCTCGTCGTCGAGGACATCATCGACTCCGGCCTGACTCTCTCCTACCTGATGCGCAGCCTGAAGGCGCGCAAGCCCTCGAGCGTCGAGATCTGTGCGCTCCTGACCAAGCCCGAACGGCGCGAGGTGGAGGTCCCCGTCCGCTACACCGGCTTCGAGATTCCGAACAAGTTCGTGATCGGGTACGGGCTCGACTTCGACGAGCGCTACCGCAACCTGCCGTATGTCGCGGTGCTCCACCCCGACCTGATTCCCCCGCATTAAGTTCGTGTGAGCAGGTCGTAAGCGGGCCCGAATGGGGGAAGAGGAACCGATCCACCCTGCTACCCTCCGCGAAGAAGACTTGTGAATCGATTCTTTCGAAGCGCCCTTTTTCCGCTCATCGTCATCGTGCTGCTCGTGTATCTGGCGAGCCAGACGCTGATCCCCAAGCGCGATGGTGAGAAGAAGGTCACCTACTCGCAGCTGATCGACCGGATCGACTCGGGCGACGTGCAGGAGGTGCTCTTCACGCCGAACCGGCAACAGCTCAACGCGACGCTCGTCGGCGGAGAGAAGATCAAGGTCAACTATCCGAGCAACGAGTCGGCGCTCGTGGTCGAGGCTCTGCTCAAGCGGGAGAACATCACCTACGACTCCAAGGGCAAGGGCGGCTCGACGTGGAGCTCGATCCTGATCTCGATCCTGCCCTTCCTGCTCCTGATCGGCTTCTGGATCTTCCTGATGAACCAGGTTCAGGGCGGCGGCTCCAAGGTGATGAGCTTCGGCAAGTCGCGCGCGAAGCGGATGACCCCCGACTCGCCCAAGATCGGCTTCAAGGACGTGGCCGGTGTGGACGAGGCGGTCGAGGAGCTGCACGAGATCAAGGAGTTCCTCGAGAACCCGAAGAAGTTCCAGGCGCTCGGAGCTCGGATCCCCAAGGGCGTCCTCCTCTACGGGCCTCCCGGAACCGGCAAGACACTCCTCGCGCGCGCAGTCGCAGGCGAGGCCGGCGTTCCGTTCTTCTCGATCTCGGGCTCGGACTTCGTCGAGATGTTCGTCGGCGTCGGCGCCTCACGCGTCCGCGACCTCTTCGAGCAGGCGAAGCAGGCGAGCCCCTGCATCATCTTCATGGACGAGATCGACGCCGTGGGCCGTCACCGCGGCGCCGGAATGGGCGGCGGGCACGACGAGCGCGAGCAGACGCTGAACCAGCTCCTCGTCGAGATGGACGGCTTCGAGATGAAGGACAACATCATCCTGATCGCCGCCACGAACCGCCCCGACATCCTCGATCCCGCGCTTCTCCGCCCGGGCCGTTTCGACCGCCAGATCGTGGTCGACCGCCCCGACCGGAACGGCCGACGCAAGATCCTCGAGGTGCACTCGAAGGGCAAGCCGCTCGCGGACGAGATCGACCTCGACGTGCTCGCGGCCGGAACGCCCGGGTTCACGGGCGCCGACCTCGCGAACCTCGTCAACGAGGCAGCGCTGCTCGCAGCGCGCTGGGGCAAGAAGCAGATCGGCCAGATCGAGCTCGAGGAAGGGATCATGCGTGTGATCGCCGGCCCCGAGAAGAAGGCGCGGCTGCTCGGGGAGAAGGAGCGGAAGATCACCGCCTACCACGAGATGGGCCACGCGATCGTCGGTCACTACCTCGAGAACACGAACCCGATCCACAAGATCACGATCGTCTCCCGCGGCCAGGCGCTCGGCCTCACGGTGTCGCTGCCCACCGAGGATCGCTACCTGACCACGAGGTCGTCGCTGATGGACGATCTCGCGATGACGCTCGGGGGCCGTGCCGCCGAGGAGCTCGTCTTCCACGAGGTCACGACCGGCGCAGCGAACGACATCGAGAAGGTGACCGCCACCTCGAAGGCGATGATCATGCGCTACGGGATGAGCGAGAAGCTCGGCCCGCGCGTCCTCGGCCGCAACCACGACCAGCCGTTCCTCGGCCGCGAGATGGGCAACGACCCGGACTACTCGGACGAGATCGCGCGCGAGATCGACGACGAGATCCGGCGCGTGATCGAAGAGGCGCACGACACCGCGCACCGCGTCCTCCGCGAGCACATGGACGAGCTGCACCAGCTTTCCGCGATCCTGATCGAGCGCGAGACGATCGACAAGGATCAGTTCGAGCGCCTCCTCGCCGGCGAGTCCGAGGATTCGATCTTCCCGGAGGAGGCGCCTCCGACTCCGACGCAGAAGCACGATGCCGAGGAAGAGGAGCGCAAGCGGAAGCCGAAGCCGCAGCCGCGCCCCGTACCCGGGGTTGCCATGCAGCCGCCGAAGCCCGATCCCGTTCAGTAGCGCAAGATCGAAATCTGCGCAAGCAGATTACGATCGCGCGAAGATCCTGAAGGGGCGGCTCCGCCGCCATGACTTTCGCGCAGCGTTCGAAATCCGCTGGAGCGGATTCCGACCGCGCGAAGACCCCTGAAGGGGCGGCTCCGCCGCCCAAGGGGCTCTCGTCGACGGACGCCTCAGGCCGGGCGTCGGCCCGAGGCCGCGACGATCGCAAGGGCGGCGACGGCGGCGACGACCCCGACCGCCTCGATCGCGATGCCCCCGCGCTCGCTGAGGTCGACGAAGACGAGCATCAGCTCGCCGAGTGCGAGCGCACCGAGAGTGAGTCCCGAGAGGAGGCCGAGTCTGCGCAGGTAGGTTCCCGGCTCGTCGGCGACGGCATCGCGCAGCTCGAGCGACCAGTAGCCGAGCTCCGCGATCGCGAAGAGGGCCGCCCCGAGCACCGGGGCGCGCGCATCGAGGACGTTCCCCTCGACGGCGAGCATCGCGGCGTACTCGGCCCCGAGCACGACCACCGTGGCCGGAACCGCGGCCGGAATGCGCAGGAGGAGCCCGCCGAGCAGGAGTACGAGCGCGAGCCCACCTGCGACCGCATTCGCGGCTCGGAGGACGGGCTCGTCGGAGGCGAGAGCGAGCCAGACCGCGATCGCGCCCGTGGCGACGGCCGCAATCGCCGCCGCACCTAGGCGCGCGCGAGCCGCGCGTGGCGCCGGAACGATCTCACCCCCTCGAGAGCCGCATCGAGAGGTGTCTCCCCGTCCCAGCTCGCGACGGCGACGCCGAGCCGCTCGTAGCGGGAGCGGAGCTCCTGCCGATGCAGGAGCCAGAGCCGGTAGGCGAGGCGGTCCGCCTCGCTCAGGCCGGGCTGCACGAACGGCTCCGGGGAGACCTCGACGACGGCCAGGTCGTAGCCCCGCGCGCGCAGGTCGAGCAGCGCCGAGACCGAGCGCTCGTCCAGTAGGGGCGTCACCGCGAGCACGAGCGCCTGCGGGGGCAGCGTCCGCGAGGGGATGATCGAGACGTCCTTCCAGGCGTAGTTGAAGACGATCTCCGTCTCCAGAAGCGAGTCCACGATCCGGTAGCGCTGCGCCACGCCCATCCCCGGGACGAGCCAGCGCAGGATCCCGCCGAACGAGACGATCCCGACGCGATCGCGGCGCTCGAGATAGCGCGACGCCAGCGTGGCGGCCGCGCGGACGGCCAGATCCAAGGTCGAACGCTCGGCATCCCGTGCCTCGGCGAAGCTGTCCAGGAACAGGATCACGTCCGTGTTCCGCTCGGGGTGGCGGTCGTTGACGACGAGCTCGTTCCCGGTTCCGCCGCGACGCGCGCTCGCGCGCCAGTTGATCGAGCGGAGTCGGTCACCCGGGGCGAACGGCCGCAGATCGGCGAACTCGAGCCCGTCACCGCGCTGGCGTGCGACCTCGTTGCCGGTGAACGGCTGGGTCGACATCGGCGGCACGAGCTGCCGGAGCGCCTGCGGGCTCGGGTAGACCCGGAGCGGCCGTGTGCGGTCGATCACCTGCTCCCAGACGAGGAGGCCGAAGCGGTCGCGAGCGCGGACCCGGATCTCGCCCACGTCGTAGTTCCCCCAGCGGCCGCAACGCAGAGTGAACGCGACCGTCCGCTCGTCGTCCCGTCCGAGCCGGAGCGCGACCGGGTTCGCGCCTTCCGCGAGCTCGAGACCCTCGGGAACGACGAGGAGGAGCTCGAGCCGTTCCACGGGCGCCTCCGAGTTGAGCTCGAGCTCGACCGGGAGCTCGTCGCCCTCGATCGCGCGCTCGCGGTCGAGAGAGAGCCAGACGCCCACGCGCGGCTCGCGGTCGAGGCGCAGCCCGAGCGCGAGGACGAGCGCGAACGGAGCCGCGAGCACCACGAGCTCGGGTCGTCGTGCCGCGAGCGCGCCGACGAGTCCGAATGCCGCCACCGTCGCGTAGCCCGTGACTCGGGGCGACCCCGTCCGGATTATCCCCGGACGGCTCACTCCGTGGGAGCGGGCTCTTCGGCGACCGGAGTCGCGACCGATTCGAGCAGGTCGCGCACCACGTCGTCCGCCGAGAGCCGCTGCACCCAGAGCTCTGGCTTCAGCATCAGGCGGTGCGCCAGCGCGGGTACGGCGACTGCCTTGACGTCGTCGGGCGTGACGAAGTCACGGCCCCGAAGCGCCGCCCGGCAGCGTGAGAGCTTGAGTAGCGCGAGGCTGCCACGGGGGCTCGCTCCGACGGCCGTCGAGCCGCTCGCGCGCGTCGCGCCGACGAGCTCGATCATGTACCGGCCGACGCTCGTGCCCACGTGCACCTGCTCCAGTGCCTCCTGCAGCTCGACGAGGGTGGGGCCATCGATCACCGGCTGGAGCTCGACCTCGTCCTCGCCGCGCTCGAGCCGGCGGGCCAGAACCTCCCACTCGGCGGCGGGGTCGGGGTAGCCGAACCCGACGCGGAGGAGGAAGCGGTCGAGCTGCGCCTCGGGGAGCGGATAAGTGCCCTCGTACTCGATCGGGTTCTGCGTCGCGAGGACGAGGAACGGCCGAGCGAGCAGATGGGTCGTCCCTTCGATCGTGACCTGCCGCTCCTGCATCGACTCGAGCAGGGCAGCCTGCGTCTTCGGGGGCGCGCGGTTGATCTCGTCGGCGAGGAGGAGGTTCGTGAAGATCGGACCGGGCCGGAACTCGAAGTCGGCGTCGCGCTGGTTCCAGATCGAGGAGCCCGTCACGTCGGACGGCATCAGGTCGGGCGTGAACTGGATGCGCGAGAAGCCGATGCTCGTCACCTGCGCGAACGACCGAGCGGCGAGCGTCTTCGCGAGGCCCGGATAGTCCTCGAGGAGCACGTGGCCATCCGCGAGCAGGCCCATCAGGACGAGCTCGAGCGCATCGCGCTTGCCGACGACCGCCCGCTCGACCTCGTCGAGGATCCGGCCGGAGATCTCCTGAACCTGGGAGAGCGGCAACATCAGAGCGCCTCCAGCGCCGAGACCATCCGGCCGATCGAGGGCAGGTCGATCCCGGGAGCGCCCCGGTCGGCCGGCGGCTCCCGATCCGGCCGGACGAGCTCCCAGAGGTCCGCTCCGAGCAGCCGGCTCGAAACGGCCGCGTCCCGATCGAGCTCGATCCCGCGGCGGGACTGCAGCGTCCGCTCCGCGATCCGGCGGAGAACCGGTCGGAGCCGGAAATGGACGTCGAAAGCAGTCGTCGTCGCGAGGGTGACCTCGCGCTCGAGCCGCGCGAGCTCCGGCAGAGGCTGGAGGGCATGGCCGGTCTCGCGGAGGCCGAGGTCGAACGAGGAGCCCCGAGCGGGCGGGTGGGCGCGGCTGAGGACGGTGACGAGCCAGCCGAGGGCGAGCGTGGCCAGGGCGAGGAGGTAGACGTGGAGCGCGAGCTCGGTGCGACCGGGCACGAAGACGAGTGCGGCGACGAGGGCGATCGTCAAGAGCACCGGGAGCGAGGCCAGCCGGCGAGCCTCGGCGAGCGCGGAACGAAGCGTCACAGCGCTGCTCGTTCTCGCGCAGCCTCGAGCGCCGCCGCGCGTTCCAGCTCGGCCTCGAGCTCGGCAGCTCGCAGCTCTTCCTGCACCTGCTGGAGAGCCGCGATCGCGCTCTCCTTCATCTCGGGCTCCACGGCATGCTGGGAGAACTTAGCCCGTTCGAAGAGGAGCGTGAGCCGCCGTACCGCGATGCGCGAGACCGAGAGCTCCTCCAGCATCCGGGCGAGGTATTCGAGGGGCGCCTCGGCCGGCCGGCGAGGCAGGCCGTAGGCGGCGAGCGCCCGTTCGAGCCGGGCGTAGGCGCGGATCACCGCCAAGCGCGGATCCTGCTCGGCTCGGAGGTCGTCGAGCGACTCGGCGATCACGTCCGAGAGGGCCTCCGCGAGCGAGAGCTCGTTGCCCCCGCGGGCACGCTTGCGGACCTTGGCCGACCACCAGGCAGCGGCGATCCCACCGAGCGCCAGGACGCCGACGATCAGAATCGGGATCCAGGCGAACTCGGGCTCGTAGCGGTCGGCTCCCGACCCGTTTCCCGTCGTGTCGCCTCCCCCGGGCGGCTGCTCGATCGTCGGGATCCGGATGACTGTTTCGTTGCCAGCGCGGATCCGCACGACGAGGAAGACCGCAACGAGGAACGCGCCCAGGATGAGCAGGCTCCGGACGGTCGAGCGCTGGCGCGTGCCCGTGGAGCGGTAGTGGGCGAGCGCCTCCTTCCGGAGAAAGAGCAGGTAGACGAACAGCACGACTCCGGCGAGCATCAGGACGACGAAGAGGCTGAGCAGGGTGTCGAGGAGCACGTCCGCGGGCCGTCGTGTTCCCGCCCGGCCGATGGGGGTCTCGCCGCGGGCGGCGACCGCGACGACCGCTAACGCCACCAGCACGCCGAGCAGCGTCAGGATCGTTCCGCGAAACCGGGACGGCGTCGGGCGGGAGCTAGTGTCCATTCCACTATGAGACGTCCGCCCGTGGAAGAACGTTTGCGGCGCCCCGCCGTGATGGGGATCGTCAACGTGACCCCGGACAGCTTCTCCGACGGCGGCCTGCACTTCCATCCTGCGAGCGCCGCTGCGGCGGCGCGCGAGCTGGCGGCCGCCGGCGCAGCGATCGTCGACATCGGCGGCGAGTCCACCCGCCCCGGTGCGGCGCCCGTCTCGCTCGACGAGGAGCTTCGCCGCGTCGTGCCGGTGCTCGAGGAGCTCGGGGGAGACGTCCCGATCTCGATCGACACGACGAAGGCCGAGGTCGCTCGCCGCGCCCTCGAGCTCGGGGCCGAGCTCGTCAACGACGTCAGCGCGCTCCGAGCCGATCCCGCCCTTGCCGGCGTCGTCGCCGACGCGGGCGCCTATCTCTGCCTGATGCACATGCGAGGCGAGCCGGGGACGATGCAGGACGATCCCCGCTACGACGATGTCGTGGCCGAGGTCGCCGCCTTTCTCGAGGAACGGCTCGGGGCAGCCGTGGCGGCCGGGATCGCGGAGGAGCGGATCTGCCTCGATCCCGGGATCGGCTTCGGCAAGACCGTGGCGCAGAACCTCGAGCTCGTCCGGCGGCTCGACGTCCTCGTCGAGCTGGGGCGGCCGGTGCTCGTCGGGCTCTCGCGCAAGTCGACCTTCGGGCGCGTGCTCGGCGACCCGGACGCGAGCACGGCCACGACCGCGGCGTCGGTGGGCGCTGCCGTCGCCGCCTTCGAGCGCGGCGCGACGGTCTTTCGCGTCCACGACGTGCGCGAGCACGTCGAGGCGCTGACGGTGGCCGCGGCGGTCTCGGCGTGAAGATCGAGCTCGACTCGCTCGAGCTGCACGGCTTTCACGGAGTCCTCGAGCACGAGCGGCGGGACGGGCAGCGTTTCCTTTTCGACGTCGAGCTCGAGGTGGGGGAGGCCGGTGGCTCGGATCTGATCGAGGAGGCCGTCGACTACCGCGACGTCGTAGCGTGCGTCCGAGAGGTCTCCGACGGCCGCGCCTACATGCTGCTCGAGGCGCTGGCCTCGGCGCTCGCTGCTGCGTTGCTCGAGCGCTTTCCGGCCGAGCGCGTGCTGGTGCGGGTACGCAAGCCGGACGTCGTTCTCAACGCGCCCGTCGCCTACGCGGCGGTCAGCGCGGAACGAGAGCGGTCTTGAGCTCGACCCGGTAACGCGGGTTCGCGACCTTGCGCGCCTTCCCGGGGGCGACCTCGAGGAAGAAGACGAGCGCCCCGCGGCCCTTGTTCGTATACGTCAGCGTCTCGGGCGCCTTGCCGGCGCGATCTACGGCCGCGAGCCGGCTGCGAATGCCCACGACCGTGCGAGCGGTAGGCCCGAAGAGCGCGAGCCGCACATCGTCGTTGGAGGTCGCCTTGACCGTGAGCTTCCGGCCCTTCGGCAGTGAGACCCGGTAGACGTCGCGGGGGTCTTCGATCTCGTCGACGACGGCGTTGAACGTCGCCGAGACGAGCGGCTTCGCGGCCCGGAAGAGCCCGCCGGCGACGACCTGGCGGACGTCGTCGTTCGGCTCCTGCGGATCCCGCGGGGGCAGGGGTTCTGCGAGCGACCCGGGGATGTCGAGCACGCCGAAGCCCGTGCTCTCGTCGTAGCCCTCCTCGCCGATGTCCCTCGCGCCGAAGCGGAGCAGGTCGCCGAGTTGGCCGATGGTCATCGGCCCGCGAACCGTTCGCACCCAGGCGGCGGCGGCGGAGACGAGCGGCGCGGAGAAGCTCGTCCCGTCGATCAGGTCGTACGCGCTCGGGTCGAGCGGATCCTGGAAGGGGATCTCCTCGCCCGGCGCGGTCAGGTCGACGGCGGCGCTGGAGGACGAGAAGACGGTCGCCTGGTCGTTGCGGCCGGTCGCGCCGATCGTCAGCACGTGCGGAAAGGAGGCCGGATAGAGAATCGGGTTGCCGCCCGCGAGTTCGTTACCCGAAGAGGCAACGACGAGCGAACCGCTGCCGAACGCGAGCTGCGTGGCTTCGTACTCGGCGCGTGATGGCTCGGGCCCGCCGAGGCTGAGGTTGATCACGCTCGGCCCGGCGGCGAGAGCGGCCTCGATCCCGGCGACGACCGAGTCGTCCGCGAGATCGTCTCGCAGGTCGAAGATCCGCAGCCGCGCCTCCGGGTAGGCCCCCTCACCACCAACCCCGTTGACGGCGGCCGCGGCGGTCGCGGCGACCTCGGTCCCGTGGTAGTCCTCGCCTTCGGGGCCGCTCACGAACTGGGGATTCAGGAGCACGGTGTTGGGGCGCCCGACGAAGTCCGGGTGCGTGAGGTCGAGGCCGCTGTCGATGACCGTGATCGGGAAGCCCGGGCCGGGCGCCTCGGCCCGGTCGGCCCCGATCGCGCGGAGGTGGTAGCCGATCTCGGGCGTCGCGAGCGGATCCGTGAAGCGGACGAGCGAGGTCCGGCTCCGCGCAGGTTCGGCGTAACGCAGTGCTCCCAGCCGGTCGAGCTCCGGCACGAGCCGCGCCGCCGCGAGCCCGTCGAGCTTCCAGATCCTCAGCGTCGCGGAGAGGAGGGTGCCCCCGCTCTCGCGCACGAGCCGCTCTGCACGCTCGTCGGCCTCGAGGGCGACGTTGGCGGAGTCGGAAGCGGCGAGCTGGGAGAGGCCGCGGCCGCTCGGCACGGCTGCGGAGAACGTGATCGCACCTGCGGCCTGGGCGAACACCCCGCAGCAGACGAGGATGGCGGCGAGGGCGGCGCGGTGCACTGCTGACACCGTAGCCGCAGGAGTCTGAGAAAAGGCTAAGGATCCAAGACGATCAGCGGGCGGTGATCGCGAGCGAGTACGCCGCGTCGGCGCCCCGCGGGATCGCGACCGAGAGCCAAACGTACGCCCCGCGCTTCCGGTCGCCCTTGAGCACGACCCGCTCGGCAACCGCGCCGCGCCGGGCGCTCGACGCGCGCCGGAGGTTGCGCTCGGTCACGGTCTCGGCGGTCGAGGCCCAGACGCCCAGGTCGACGTCGCCGGCGGTTGGTCGGGCCGTCGCGGTCAGTGTCGCCCTCGCGGGGAGCCAGACGCGATAGACGTCGCGCTGATCCTCGACGGCGTCGAGTCTCGCCGAGAGCGTCGCGCTCGTCCGTCCCGGCGCGGTCAGGGGCGGGCGACCGACCGAGAAGAAACCGGAGGGAGCAACGAGATCGACGTCCTCGTTCGGCTCGTGGGGGTCGCTCGCGGGAGCCGGATAGGCCAGTGCGGCCGGGAGGTAGAGCATCCCGAAGCCGGTCTCGCGATCGACGCCGGGGGCGCCGAGGTCGCGAGCGGAGCGGCGCATGATCTCGAAGAGCTGCGACGCGTCGAGCTCCGGGCGCATCGTCCAGACCCAGGCGGCCGCTCCGGCGACGAGCGGCGAGCTGAAGCTCGTGCCGCTCGTCGTCTGGAAGCCGAGGGTCGGCCCGGCGGCGAGCACGTCCTCGCCCGGCGCCGCGAGGTCGACGAAGCGCGAGCGGCTCGAAAACGACGCGACTGCCCCGCCGCGCGCGGTCGCGGCGACCGTGAGGACGTGCGGAAACGAGGCGGGAAAGGAGAGTGGGCTGCCCTCCTCGCCCGAGTTGCCGGCCGAGGCGACCACGAGCGAGCCACGCGCGATCGCCAGGGCAACTGCGCGCTCGACGATCGCGTCCTGGACGGGGTAGCCGAGGCTGAGATTGATCACGCTCGGGCCTCGGGCGGTTGCCGCCTCGATCCCCGCCAGGATCGTTACGGCCTGCAGCCCCGCTCCGCCGACGTCGAAGACCTGCAGGCGGGCCTGCGGGTAGATCCCGGCCATTCCGACACCATCCGAAGGCGCACCGATCAACGAGGCGACCGCGGTCCCGTGCCAGCCGATCACCCCGGAGGTGCTCTGGGTGTTCAAGAGCGTCGTCTCCGGCCGCGCCGTGAACTCCGGGTGCGCGACGTCGAGCCCCGTGTCGATCACAGTGACCAGGCGCCCCGGCCCGGGCGGCTCGACCAGGTCGGCGCCGACCTCCGTCCGCCACCATTCCTGAGCCAGGAGCGGGTCGGCCGGTTGCGCGGATGCGGCGCCGACGAGCGCAAGGGCGGCCAGCGCAACGAAGAGGAGCCTCATCCGGACAAGGTAGGCGAAGATGTCCCCGTGGGCAGGATCGCGTTCATCGGGCTCGGCTCGAACCTGGGTGAGCGCGGGGAGACGCTGCGGCGGGCGCTGGAGCTCCTCGGTGAGCGGGCCGGCGTTCGCGTCGTCGCCGTCTCGCCTCTGCACGAGACCGACCCGGTGGGCTACCTCGACCAACCGCGTTTCCTGAACGGCGCGGCGCAGCTCGAGACCGAGCTCGCGCCGCTCGCCCTGCTCGATGCCCTGCTCGACGTGGAGAAGGCGCTCGGTCGAGTCCGCGAGGGTCCTCGCTTCGGGCCGAGGACGCTCGATCTCGACCTGCTCCTCTACGGCGACACCGTTGTCGACGAGCCGGGACTCACGGTTCCCCATCCACGCCTGCACGAGCGACGCTTCGTCCTCGAGCCGCTCGCCGAGCTCGATCCCGCGCTCGTCGTCCCGGGCCGCGGGAACGTGACCGACCTCATCTCGGAGCTAGACTGATTCGCGTGTCGCACATCGACGACCTGGACGAGTTCGAGGCCGACCTCGAGCTCCAGCTCAAGCGGGAGTACACCGCTGTCTTCGGGCTCTTCCGCTACTGCATCCTCACCGCCGACGCGACCTATCTCTGCAACAAGCTCGACCTCCAGGTGACCCAGGGCGCGAACTATCCGTTCTTCCAGCTCAAGATGGAGGACGTCTGGGTCTGGGACAAGAACCGTCCTTCCCGGATGATCCCGCGCGCCGAGGTCTACACCTCCGGTGACGTCACTGTCGAGGAGCTGCGCGGCGAGGGAGACGAGCCGAAGCTGACCGCCGAGGCACTCGCCGAGCGGATGGGCGAGCGCCTGTCCCGCGACGACGACCCTTCCTAGCTCGCCGCCGCCCTTGCTCCTGACGGCAGACGTCGGCAACACGCAGACCGCGCTCGGCCTCTACCGGGGCGAGGAGCTCGTAGAGCACTTCCGGCTCGCAACCGACCCGACGCGGACGGGGGACGAGCTCGGGGTCACGCTCGCCGCGCTCTTCGACCTCGAGGACGTCGAGGGGATCTGTCTCTCGACCACCGTGCCGACGCTCCAGCGCGAGTGGGAGCGCGTCGCCGAGCGTTGGCTGGAGGCTCCCCTCCTCGTGCTCGGGCCGGGCACCCGCACGGGAATCCCGATCCGCTACGACGATCCGCGCGAGGTCGGGCCCGACCGGATCGCGAACGCGGTCGCCGCCCTCGAGCGCTACGGCGCGCCCTGCATCGTCGTCGATTTCGGGACGAGCACGAACTTCGACATCGTCTCGGCCGAGGGCGAGTACGTCGGCGGAGTCCTCGCACCCGGGATCGAGGTCTCGATGGACGCGCTCTTCGCCCGGGCCGCGCGTCTCGTCAAGGTCGACTTCGCCGCGCCTGCGACCGTGATCGGGAAGACGACCGTCGGCGGGCTCCAGTCCGGGCTCGTCTACGGCTTCGCGGGCCAGGTCGACGGGATCGTCGGCCGGATCCGAGAGGAGCTCGGGGTGGAGGCGCAAACGGTTGCCACGGGCGGCCTGGCCGACCTGATCGCGCCGCATGCCCGCACGCTCGACCGGGTCGATCCCTTCCTGACGCTCGAGGGGCTCCGTCTTATCTGGCTCCGTAACCACTAGCGGCTGACCCCCGTTACAACCTGGACAAACACTGTTTCTAACTGGGGGTTCTCTATGTTCCTCGCCGATATTGGCGATAGCGTCCAGCGCGGCGCGAACGAGATCGGCGGCTTCATCCCGAACCTGATCGGGGCGCTGCTCATTCTCGTGATCGGTTACATCGTGGCACGCGTGGTCAGCGGACTCGTCTGGCGCGTCCTCCACAAGGCGGGCTTCGATCGCCTTCTCCACGCGGGAGCCGGGGGCAACTTCGTCCAGAAGATCACCTCGAGCCCGTCGAAGCTGCTCGGGACGCTGACCTTCTGGGCGATCCTGCTGGGCGCGATCTCGATCGCGGTCACGACGCTCGACATCCCGGCCCTGACCGCATTCGTGGGCGCGATCTACGCCTACCTGCCGAATGTGATCGCAGCGCTGCTGATCTTCCTCGTCGCCAGCGCCATTTCGGCGGCGGTCGCGACCCTCGTCACCAAGGTGATGGGCGACACCGGCCTCGGCAAGATCATCGCCACGGCCGCGCCGATCCTCGTGATGACGATCGCCACGTTCATGATCCTCGAGCAGCTGCAGATCGCTCACGACATCGTCGTGACGACCTACACGCTCCTCCTCGGCGCGATCGCGCTGGGCTCCGCTCTCGCCTTCGGCCTCGTTGGCCGCGAGGTCGCCGGCCGGATGCTCCAGGGCGCCTACGAGAAGGGCCAGGAGAACAAGGAGCAGTTCAAGCAGGACCTCGACAAGGGCGTCTCGCGCGCCAAGGACGAGGTCGATGCGAAGAAGGACGAGCTCCAGTCCGACGGGAACACCTCCACCGAGCGCTACGCGCCGACGGGCAGCACCCCCGTCTAGGACTGCGCGACCGAGGGCCGGCCGGAACCCGGCCGGCCCTCAATCCATTCTTTGGCCACGTTTGTGGGAGGCTTGCGCAGGAAACGTCGCAGGCAGCACAACCATCCACTGGAGGGCAGAGAACAATGGCAAGGGATCACAACGATCGAGACAAGACGCTGGCGCAGAAGCTGGCGTTTCTGTTCGGTGTCACGTTCCTCCTGGCCGGGATCGGCGGCTTCATCCCGGGAATCACCACGGACCTCTACGACGGTCTGGAGATCGCCGGGAACGACGGCAGCTCGGAGTTGCTCGGCCTCTTCAAGGTCAGCGTCCTGCACAACATCGTGCACGCGCTCTTCGCGATCGGGATCCTGATGGCGGCCACGCATCGGGGAGCGCTCAAGTACCTGCTCTATAGCGGCATCGCCTACATCGTGCTCTTCCTGATCGGGCTCGTGAACGCGGGCGACTGGGTGCCGATCAACGGCGCCGACGACTACCTGCACATCGGCCTGGCACTCGGCCTCCTCGGCGCGTGGGCTGCGTCGAAGGGCGCTCACGACCCGGATCACGCGGGTCACGTCGATGGCGACCGCGACCGTAACCGCGCGGGGACCGAAACGGTCTAGCCGCCGCCGTAGATCGAGATCGGCAGCGAGTCCAGCAAGATCTCGTCCGCCATCGGGAGCTCTTCCTCCAGCTGAGCGAGCAGGGGGAGGGCTCCCGGGGCGGCGGCGAGCAGGAGGCGCTCGACCTCTTCGGTCGAGTCGAGCACGACGAGCCCCTGCTTGAACGGCTTCGGAAACCGGCCTCGGCCGAGATACCAGCCGTAGAACTTCTTCAGGAAGCCGGAGGCGCGTCGCTCGCCTAGCTCCCGCACGGTCTCGCGGATGAACAGGACGAGTTCCGCCACGACCTCCTCGCGGGAGGGCTCGCGGTCGTCGCCGTCCACGATCTCGCGCAGCGCCCAGGGGTTGCCCTGGGCTCCCCGCCCGATCATCACGGCCGCCGCCCCGGTCGTCGCGAGCACCGCCTGCGCCCTCGCGCGCGAAGTGACGTCGCCGGAGGCGATCACGGGCACGTCGACCAGCGAGACGAGCTCCGCGGTCAGAGAGTGGTCGGCGGTGCCGGTGTACATCTGCTGCGCGGAACGGGGGTGGAGCGTCAGGGTCGCCGCGCCCGCTTCGACGAGGCGTGGCCCGATCTCGAGGCAGGTGCGCGAGCCGTCCCGCAGGCCACGGCGCATCTTGACCGAGACCGGAACGTCGACGGCGGCGGCCACCGACTCGACGATCCGAGCCGCGCGATCGGGATCGTCGAGGATCGTGGCGCCGGCGCCGGTCTTCGTCACCTTGCGCACGGGGCAGCCGAAGTTGATGTCGACGAGATCCGCGCCGGCCGCCTCGACCATCCGTGCGGCGTCCGCCATCACGCGCGGCTCCGAGCCGAAGATCTGGATCGCGAGCGGGTGCTCGTCCGAGGCGACCCGGAGATAGCCGAGCGTCTTCTCGTTCCGGTGCTCGATCCCGGCGCAGCTGACCATCTCCGAGCAGACGAGGCCCGCGCCGAAGCGCCTCCCCTGGCGCCGGAACGCCTGCACGCTGACTCCCGCCATCGGGGCGAGGACGACGCGAGTGGGGATCTCGACGTCGCGAATGAACCAGCTCTCGCGGAGGTCCGTAAGCACTCTTTGAAGATGGTACTGACAGGTATTGACCATGTCCGGGGCCGTCTGTACCATTCCGCCCCGCGTCGGCGGCCTGTTTTTCGAGCAGGGGCGCCGTTACCGAAGGTAGGCCGAGGGAGGCCACAGCTTTGAAGGAAGTCATCCTCACGCCCGAGGGCTACGAGAAGCTCAAGGCAGAGATCGAGCACCTGTCGACCGACAAGCGTCGGGAGGTCGCAGACCGGATTCGCGTCGCCCGCGAGTTTGGAGACATCTCCGAGAACGCCGAGTACGACGATGCCAAGAACGAGCAGGCGATGCTCGAGCACAAGATCGCGTTGCTCGAGGAGCGGCTCGTGAACGCGCGCCTGATCGAAGCCGACGACGTCGACCTCAGCGTCGTCTCGATCGGGGCGAAGGTCCGGCTCAAGGACGTCGACGCGAACCAGACGGTCGAGTACATCATCGTCGGCTCCGCCGAGGCGAACCCCGCCGAGTCGAAGCTCTCGAACGAGTCGCCGGTCGGCAAGGCGATCATCGGTCACAAGAAGGGCGAGACGGTCGAGGTGTCGGCACCGCGCGGCTCGCTCAAGTTCAAGATCCTCGATATCAAAGCCGCGTAACGCGCCCCGGCCGGCGCACCCTGCGGGCGGCTCTCCGGGTCTGTGCTGCGCACTATCCCCTCCGGCCGCGCACGCTCAGCCACGCGCCGGGAACGCCCTAGGCCCGAGCCTTCGATCGGGCATTCGCGAGTCGTGCTCCGCGGGCCGCACTAGACTCGCCGCCATGCTGCCGAAGCGTTTCCCCGACAGGGACGAGATCGTCGCGGTCCGGGCCGCCGCCGACTTGGTCGAGCCCGGGTCGGCCGACGAGTCGCAGGTGTTCCGGCTCGCCGGTCGAGTGCTGGCGCGGCGCGAGATGGGGAAGCTGACGTTCCTCGATCTCGTCGATCGGAGCGGCAGGATCCAGCTGATCACCGGAAAGGTCGATCTCGACCTCGGTGACATCGTCGGCGTGCAGGGGCATCCGGCCAAGTCCCGTCGGGGCGAGCCCTCGCTCCAGGTGGTCGACCTCGTCCTGCTCGCGAAGATCCGAGTGCCGCTCCCTGACACGTTCCACGGGCTGACGGACGTCGAGCAGCGTTATCGGAAGCGCTACCTCGATCTGCTGATGAACGAGGAGACGCGCCGCAATTTCGAGATCCGGACGCGCGCGGTCTCGGAGATCCGGAGGGCGCTCGACGAGGACGGCTTCCTCGAGGTCGAGACGCCGGTGCTGCAGCCGCGCTACGGCGGCGGCTTCGCGACCCCGTTCATCACCCACTACGACGAGCTCGACCAGGACATGTACCTGCGGATCGCGACCGAGCTCTATCTGAAGCGTCTGATCGTGGGCGGGCTCGAGCGCGTCTACGAGATCGGGAAGGACTTCCGGAACGAGGGCTTCTCCTACAAGAACTCGCCCGAGTTCACGATGCTCGAGTGGTACGAGGCGTACGCGAACTACGAGGACGCGATGGTGCGGATGGAGAACCTCCTCGAGCGGGTCGCGCTGGCGGCGCTCGGGACGACGAAGGTCTCCTTCCGCGGGCACGAGGTCGACCTGAAGGCGCCGTGGCGCCGGCTCAAGCTCGCGGACGCGCTGGCCGAGCATGGGCTCTGGATCCGGGATCCGGACGAGCTTCGGGCCGCTCTCGGCGAGCGCGGGACCGACACGTCGCACGACCACACCTGGGCGCAGCTCGTCGACCACGCCCTCTCCTCCTTCGTCGAGCCCAGCCTGATCGAGCCGACGATCCTCTACGACTACCCGATCGAGCTCTCCCCGTTCGCGCGGACGACGGACGGAGCCGCGACGACGGTCGAGCGCTTCGAGTTCTTCGTCGCCGGGTTCGAGCTCGGGAACGCCTACAGCGAGATCAACGACCCCGAGGAGCAGGCGCTCCGCTTCCGCGAGCAGCTCGTGGAGAAGGAGGCGGGCGCAGCCGAGTTCATCGAGGACGATCCCGACTACATCGAGGCGCTCTCCTACGGGATGCCGCCGACCGCCGGCCTCGGACTCGGGATCGAGCGGCTCGCGATGGTCCTGACCGGAGCCGAGACGATCCGCGACGTGATCCTCTTCCCGGCCCTGAAGGAGCGCTCGTAGGCCCGTTCGGGCGCCGGGACTGGCTGCTCGTGGCGGCCGGGCTCGCCGCGGGTCTCGTCGCGGCACTGCTCGTCACGCTCGCGCTGCCGTCGACCTACCGGGCCTCGGGCGCGGTGATCCTCGTCCGCCAGGGGCAGCCGCCGGGGGACGACCCGAAGCTCGCGCAGGCAGTCGTCGCCGCCGAAGAGCTGCTCCGCAGCCGGGCGGTGGCGGATTCCGCGGTCGCGAACCTGAAGCTGGGCGGCTCGCCCGAGGACCTTCTCGACGACGTCACCGTCTCGGCGGAGCCGGACACGTCGCTCGTGCGGTTCTCCGTCGACGCGGACGACGGCGAGCAGGCCCGGCGGATCGGCCAGGAGTTGGCCGAGGTCTTCACCGTCCTCTACAACGGCCGCTTCGGGCCCGGGACGACAGCGTCGATCTGGGAGACGCCGCGCGCGGAGGGCAACCGGGTCTCGCCGCGGCCGGCGCTCAACCTGGGGATCGGGGCTGTGCTCGGGCTCCTCGCGGGCGCCGGACTCGCGGTGGGACGTCGCCGCGAGCGGCCGGCCGAGGCGCCCGAGCCGGTCGCAGCTCCCGTCGTCGTGTCGGCTCCGCCGGCGCCCGCTCTAGAGGGATACGCGCCGCCCCCGGCGTCCGCTTCCGACCCGAGGATCCAGGAGCGGGTCGCTGCCGTGACCGCTCGTGAGCTCGCGCTCGCCCGCCGCGCCGCCGGGCTCGCTCTCCGGGAGCGTGAGCTCGAGGAGGCGAAGGTCGCCGAGCCGTCCCTGCCTGCAGAGCCCGTCGAAGAGGCCGTCGTAGAGCCGGTGGCGGAGCCCGTGGCAGCGCCGGTCGCAGAGCCCGTCGACGAACCGGAGCCGCCGGTCGTGGCCGTTCCGGCCGGGCCGTTCGTGGAGCCGGGTCCGGGGTCGTGGACGATCGAGGACGTCGAGCGGCTGCTGGCCCAGGAAGGCTCTGCGTTCCCCGACCAGCTCGACGAGCTCGGCTTCTATCTCGACTCGTTCCGCGACGTCGCCGGCGCCGACGGCCGGCTCCCGGCCGGCGTCGAGATCGTGGTCGAGGACGTGTTCGCAGATCTGATCGAGCGCGCCCGGGGGCCTTTCTAGCGGCGCCACCAGGGGCGCTTGTCGGCAGCGGCGGGGCGAGGCGGAACCTGTCCTCCGGTCAGGATCGCGCGGGGGACATCCGTCGTCAGCCAGCGTGCGAGCGACCCACCACCGACCGCCTCGGCCGCCGCGCCCATCCCGGCCTCGCGGATCGCGGCCGTGTGGGCGTCGCTCGCGATCACGTGGGCGAGCCCGCGCTGCACGAGTTCGAGCGCCGCGCGTTGCGCGCTCCGCCCGAGCCGTCCGTCGAGAGAGGCCGCCGTGACCTGGACGAGGCTGCCTGCTTCCACCAGGGGGGCCAGCCGCTCCGGTGCAGCCTTCACCTCCGCGCTCCGCTCCGGATGCGCGATTACGGGCACGAAGCCGGCGAGTTGCAACTGAAAGAGACGCTCGTGGACGTCGAGCGGCCATCCGACGTAGGGGAACTCGATCAACAGGTGGCGGCCGCCCCCGAGGCCGAAGGAGCTGAGCTCGTCCGCGGATATGGACCCGAGGTGCTCGAGGGCGATCTCGCCACCCGGATGGAGGACGAGCGGAACTCCCTCGTCGGCGAGAAGCTCTCGTAGCTCGTCGACCAGTCGGTGCATCGTGGTGGCCGACGTCGGAAAGTCCGCGCGGACGTGCGGCGTCGCCGTCAGCTCCGTGATCCCGTCGGCGACCGCTGCCCGGGCGATCTCGAGCGAGTCGGAGAGGGTGGCCGCCCCGTCGTCGACCCCCGCCAGCACATGCGAGTGGAGGTCGAGCACGCCTAGCTGGTCGAGCCCGCGAACAGGTCGCCGAAGACGTCCTGGATCAGGTCGTCGAACGCCGAGGGAAGATGCCCGACGTAGTCGGCGTGCTCGCGGAGCGCGGAAAGCGTCGAGCGCCAGACGATTGTCTGGTCGGGCGAGTTCCGCGCGTCGGCGACGAGCCGCTCGAGCTCGTAGAGGTTCCAGCTTCCGGTGCCCGGCGGGGGGCCGTGGACGACGGTGAGCCTCGCTTCGGTCCGCACAGGCTCCTCGGTTGGCGTCGGTTCCGGGGACGCGGGCTCGAGTCCGCCGGCCGGCTCATGCTCACTCGGCGGCGGAGATGCTGCGGGCGCGTCGGCCCGCGCCTCTCGGCGTTGCGGCTGCCGAGTCTGCTCCGCGGCTCGCGCGGCGAGCTCCAGCTCTCGTCTCGTCACCGTCTCGACCCGCCGCTCGAGTGCGAGCTCGCGTTCCCGAATCTCCTCGGACGCGGACGCGGCGGTCGCCCCGAGGGCTGCCTCGAGCTCGGCGGCGGCCGCTCCCTTTCGCGCGTCGAGGTCGCGCGTCCGCTCCGCCAGAACGGCTTCACGCCGCTCGCGCTCGCGCCCGCGCTCGGCTGCGGCAAGGGTGAACTGCTGCTCCTGCTCCACCGCGCTCGCAAGCCGCTGCTCGAGCTCGCGTGCGAGCTGCGTCAGCCGCGTGCGCTCGGCCGAGAGATCGGCCCGGGCCTGCCGGACCTCCTTCGAATCACTCTCTCGGGCCTGGAGGAGACCTTTCTGCGAAGCGATCGCCGCCTCGAGCCGCGCATTCGCCCGGGAGAGCTGCCGCTCCAACTCCTCGAGCAGGCGCTCCCGCTCGGCGAGCTCCGCCTCCTGCGGCCTGACGTCGCCCGGTTCGTCAAGCTCGTCCATAGGAGTCATCCTACGAGGAGAAAGTCGACGGGACCGGAAGTGGGTGCACCATCGCCGAACAGAGATACGAACGCGTCTCGCTGGCGCGCAACGCGCTGACCTCCTACGGTTCGAGGGGCCTGCTCCTCTTCTTCAACGTCCTCCTCGGCGAGATGAGCCTCGTCGGACCGCGGCCTGAGCGGCCTGAGTTCGTGGACGACTTCTCCCTGTCGGTCTACCGCTACGACGAGCGGCACCGCGCGAAGGCCGGGATCACCGGCTGGTCGCAGGTGCACGGCCTCCGGGGCCAGACCTCGATCGCGGATCGCGCCGAGTGGGACAACTGGTACATCGAGAACTTCTCGCTCTGGCTCGACCTGAAGATCATGATCATGACCGTCTTCGCGGTCGCGCGGTACGCCCGCCAGGGCGAGTAGTTCCGCGCGTCACACGGCGCTAACGGGAACGACGACTGCCTCCGATACCATGGGAGGACACCTTCGACCCGGAGCCGGGCAAGCCGACCTCCGGAGATCAGGACGAAAGGAGGGTCGAAGGGAATGTTCGAGCGCTTTACGGAACGGGCTCGCCAGGTAGTCGTCCTCGCACAGGACGAGGCACGCGCCCTCAAGCACAATTACATCGGCACGGAACACATCTTGCTCGGTCTGCTCCGCGAGGAGGAAGGCCTGGCCGCACGTGTTCTCGAGTCGCTGGACATCACGGTCGAGGAGGTTCGCGCGCAGGTGGCACGGATCGTCGGCCAGGGCGACGAGGTGACGACCGGTCAGATTCCCTTCACCCCGCGCGCCAAGAAGGTGCTCGAGCTCGCGCTCCGCGAGGCGCTCTCCCTCGGCCACAACTACATCGGGACCGAGCACATCCTGCTCGGCCTCGTCCGTGAGAACGAAGGTGTCGCAGCGAGGATCCTGCTCGACTTCGACGCTGACGCCGAGAAGATCCGCAACGAGATCATCCGGATGCTCTCCGGTCCCGGCCGGCGCCAGCAGGGCGCGGGCGGCGGGAGTGGCGAGAAGTCCAAGAGCTCGAAGCTGCTCGACCAGTTCGGCCGCAACTTCACGAAGCAGGCCGCAGAGGGCAAGCTCGACCCCGTCGTCGGCCGCCAGACCGAGATCGAGCGGATCATGCAGATCCTCTCGCGCCGGCAGAAGAACAACCCCGTCCTGATCGGCGAGCCGGGCGTCGGCAAGACCGCCGTCGTCGAGGGCCTCGCTCAGCGCATCTCTGCGAACCAGGTTCCGGAGCTCCTCAAGGGCAAGCAGATCTACTCGCTCGACCTCGCGGCCCTCGTCGCCGGCTCGAAGTACCGCGGCGAGTTCGAGGAGCGCCTGAAGAAGGTCATGAAGGAGATCCAGCAGCGGGGCGACATCATTCTCTTCATCGACGAGCTCCACAATCTCGTCGGCGCCGGCGCGGCCGAGGGCGCGATCGACGCGGCCTCGATCCTCAAGCCTGCCCTCGCCCGCGGCGAGCTCCAAACGATCGGCGCGACGACGCTCGACGAGTACCGCAAGTACCTCGAGCGCGACGCGGCCCTCGAGCGGCGCTTCCAGCAGGTGCGGGTCGAGGAACCGACGATCGACGACACGGTGCAGATCCTCCGCGGCCTCCGCGACCGTTACGAGGCTCACCATCGCTGCCAGATCAACGACGAGGCGCTCCGTGCCGCCGCCGTACTCGCCGACCGCTACATCCAGGACAGGCACCTTCCCGACAAGGCGATCGACCTGATCGACGAGGCCGGCTCCCGGCTCCGGATCAAGACGATGACCGCGCCGCCGCGCTACCGCGAGCTCGAGGACGAGATCGAGCGGGTGCGGACGGAGAAGGAGAACGCGATCGAGGCGCAGGAGTTCGAGAAGGCAGCGGCGCTGCGGGACAAGGAGCGGAAGCTCACGCAGAAGAAGAAGGAGCTCGAAGAGAACTGGCGCACCGAGGAGTCCGAGGAGCAGCCCGTCGTCGGCGAGGACGAGATCGCGGACATCGTCTCGATGTGGACGGGGATCCCCGTCTTCAAGCTGACCGAGGCGGAGTCGCAGAAGCTGATCCGGATGGAGGAGGAGCTGCACAAGCGCGTGATCGGGCAGCACCAGGCCGTGATCGCGGTCTCCAAGTCGATCCGCCGCGCGCGGGCCGGGATCAAGGATCCCAAGCGCCCGACCGGCTCGTTCATCTTCCTGGGGCCGTCCGGCGTCGGCAAGACCGAGCTCGCGCGGACGCTCGCCGAGTTCCTCTTCGGCGACGAGGACGCGATGATCCAGGTCGACATGTCGGAGTACATGGAGAAGCACTCCGTGTCGCGGCTCGTCGGCTCGCCGCCCGGCTACGTCGGCTACGACGAAGGCGGCCAGCTGACCGAGGCCGTGCGCCGGAAGCCGTACTCCGTCCTCCTCCTCGACGAGATCGAGAAGGCCCACCCGGACGTCTTCAACATCCTGCTCCAGATCCTGGAGGAGGGGAAGCTGACCGACTCCCAGGGCCGCAAGGTCGACTTCCGGAACACGATCGTGATCATGACGTCGAACATCGGCGCCGGTCAGATCGCCAAGAACCAGACGCTCGGTTTCTCGTTCGGCGACGAGGTCGGCCTCTCGTACGACGAGATGAAGGGCCGGGTCATGGGCGACCTGAAGAAGGTCTTCCGACCGGAGCTCCTGAACCGGATCGACGAGACGATCGTCTTCCACAAGCTCGAGAAGGAAGAGATCCTCGTGATCGTCGATCTCATGCTCAAGCGCCTGCGTGAGCAGATGGTGCAGCACGAGGTCACGATCGAGCTCACGGACGCCGCGAAGGAGCTGCTCGTCGAGCAGGGCTTCGACCCGGCGATGGGCGCCCGGCCGCTGCGCCGCGCGATCCAGCGCTTCATCGAGGATCCGCTCGCCGACTACGTACTCGGCCGCGAGCTCACCCCGGGCGCGACGATCATGGTCGATCGCCGCGAGAACCCGAACGCGGAGGAGGGCGAGTCGCTCGTCGACATCAAGCTGATCGAAGGCAAGCCGCAGCTCGAGAAGGTGACGGTGCCGCCGGAAGAACCGGCGGAGCCGGAGGAAGCCCCCTCCGAGGAATAGCGCGTCGAGTGAGGCCGCCGGAAGGCGGCCTCACTCGTTGGGCGACGTCCCGCGAGTCGAGCGGGAGATAGGCGCCGGCTCGACGCTGTCAATGAGCCGCTCCCGAGCGTCCAGCGTTTTCAGCGGGGATACTGGCGGCGTGAGCAGCAGCTCGGTTCAGCGACCGCCGACCTGGCCGAATACGTCTCTCATCGGAGGCGGCCTCCTGATGGCGGTGATGTGGATGAGGTTCACCACTCTGCACGGCCCGACATCCTTCAACGAGGAGGGTCACTGGCTCGGAGGGAGTGGCATTTTCTGGGGCGGGATGATCGGCTTCGCCAGCTTGCTGATCGTGTTGGGGCTGTACGGCCATCGCATCTTGTTGGCGGGGCGCGGTGGTCGTCTCGCCCGGATCGGTTATTGGCTGACAATGATCGGGCTCGGCGTCCCCGCGGTCGTCGAACTGGCCGTTCGCGCCGCTTTGCCGCCCTTGCTCATGCCGCTCGCCGCGACGGGGTTAATCCTCCTCGCCACAGCTAATCGGCACGACCCATCCCTGCCGCCTACCAGTCGAGGCGCGTTGCTGACCATGGGAATCCTCCTGAGCGTCGCCTTCCTCATGGCCGCGGCGATACCGATCGAGACGTCCGACTCGATCCAGGGGTACCGGCTCTACGGAATCCTGTCGAACGTGCTCTTTGGCTTGGGGTGCGTGGTGCTCGGCACCGGCCTCGCCAGGCGAGCAGCGGCCGAGTTGACTGCTCCAACGGCAACCGAGGCAGCCTGACAGTCACGTCGAGGACGAGCCGCTGAGGCCGGCAGAGTCGGCACGATCCCGGCACACAGGCGTGACGTTCCCGTCCGCTCCCACGGCTAGCCTCGACGGGTGGCCAAGACAGCAGTTCAGTTCGCGTGCAACGAGTGCGGCTACGTGGCCGGGCGCTGGTTCGGCAAGTGCCCTGGCTGCAACGCCTTCGGCTCGCTGATCGAGGAGGCGCCCGCCTCGGCGGGTCCCAAGCCTTCGACGAAGCCGATCCTCCGCCTCGTCGACGTCTCGGCAGTCGAAGCGGAGCGGATCCCCACCGGAGTGGCCGAGTTCGACCGGGTTCTCGGCGGAGGGATCGTGCCCGCGTCGCTCGTCCTCGTCGGCGGCGAGCCGGGGGTGGGCAAGTCGACGCTCCTCCTGACGACCCTCGGCGCGATCGCTGCCACCGGCAAGCGCGCCCTTCTCGTCACCGGCGAGGAGTCGACGGCGCAGGTGAAGCTCCGCGCGGCGCGTCTCGGCAACACGGAGAACGTCGAGATCCTGGCCGAGACCGAGCTGGACGCGGTCTGCGCCACGCTCGAGCGCGAGCGTCCGGACGTCTGCGTGATCGACTCCGTTCAGACGCTCTACGCCGCCGATCTCGGCTCCGCGCCCGGCTCGGTCGGCCAGGTGCGCGAGGCCGCCGGCCGCCTCCTCCGCGTCGCGAAGGAGTTCGGGATCGCGATCATCCTCGTCGGCCACGTGACGAAGGACGGCGCCGTCGCGGGCCCTCGCGTGCTCGAGCATCTCGTCGATTGCGTCCTCCAGTTCGAGGGCGACCGCTACCACGCGCATCGCATCCTCAGAGCGGTCAAGAACCGCTTCGGGTCGACGAACGAGATCGGCGTCTTCGAGATGACGGGCCAGGGCCTCGTCGGCGTTCCCGATCCTTCGGAGCTCTTCGGCCGCACCCAGGCGGGCGAGATCGGAGCCGCCGTGGTCTGCGCACTCGAGGGGACGAGGCCGCTTCTGCTCGAGATCCAATCGCTCGTGGCGCCCAGCGACCTCGCGATGCCGCGTCGGGTCGCCACCGGCGTCGACCCGAAGCGCCTCGCGATGATCGTCGCCGTCTGCTCGCGCCATGCGGGGCTCGCGCTCGGCTCGGCGGACGTCTTCGTCAACGTCGCCGGGGGGATGCGGATCGACGAGCCCGGGGCCGACCTCGCGATCGCGCTCGCGATCGCCTCCGCCGCGCGTGGGATCGCCGTCAGGGAGGGCTGGGTCGCGTTCGGCGAGATCGGTCTCACCGGCCGGCTCAGGCCTGCGGCCCAGTCGGAGCGGCGGCTCGAGGAGTGCGCGAAGCTCGGCGTCGTCGCCGCGGTCGCCCCGACCGGCACCGGCAGCCGTTCGAAGATCCGCGTCGAGGAGGCCGAGACGCTCCGGGCGGCGGTCGGAGCCGGACTCGAGTCGAAGCCGGAGGAAAATCCCCGCAAATAACGGAAATCTGATGGAAAAAGAGGGCTTTTCCAGGGATTTCTGCTAGAGTGGCTTCCGCACGCCGGCGGAGATCCTGACCGCCGGCTTTCTCACTGCTACGGCGATTTTCGCATGAAGGGGAGGCTGGCTTGTTCGACGTCGGCGACAAGGTGGTGTATCCGCACCACGGGGCAGGCACGGTCATCAAGAAGGAAAAGCGCGAGGTCCTGGGGCAGACGCGCGAGTACCTGACCATTCAGATCCTGCACAACGACATGACCGTGAACGTTCCGACCGAGAGCGCGGAGAAGGTCGGCCTGCGCGGAGTGATCGAGGAAGATCTCGTCACGACCGTCGTCAAGGCCCTGACCGCGGGCGAGTCGGAGATGCCGAAGAACTGGAACCGGCGCTTCAAGCACAACCGGGACAAGATGAAGACCGGCGACATCTTCGAGCTGGCCGAGGTCGTCAAGAATCTTTCGCTGCGCGACCACGAGAAGGGGCTCTCGACCGGCGAGAAGCAGATGTTCGTGAAGGCGAAGAAGATCCTCGCCTCCGAGCTGATGTACGCCAAGGGCGTCGACGAGGAAGAGGCGGCCGAGTGGCTCGACGGCGTGCTCGCCGGGGTCGGCGAGAAGCCTGCCGCGAAGAAGAAGTCGAAGGCCAAGGCCGCTGCTGCAACGGCCTAGCCCGAGCATCTGCAGGACATGAGCGTCTGGGCCCTCCTCCTCGCTGCGGGGGCGGGGGAGCGGCTGGGTGAGGAGCGGCCCAAGGCGTTCGTCCGGCTCGGGGCGCTACCGCTCCTCGCCGAGCCGCTGCGGCGGCTCGAGGACTCCGGCTGGATCGACGCGATCGTGATCGTCGTTCCTCCCGACTGGGAGGAGCCGGCGATCCTGCTCGCCGAGGAACTCTCGGCGACCAAGGTCGTGGCTGCCGTCGTGGGGGGCTCGACCCGGGCCGAGTCGATGCGGATCGCCCTCGCCGAGGTACCGGAGGACGCCGTGGTCGCGCTCGTCCACGACGCGGCCCGGCCGCTCCTCACCGACGAGCTGATCGAGCGCGTGCTCGCTCCTCTCTCCGAGGGGTGGGACGGCGTCGTCCCAGCGCTCCCGCTCGCGGACACGATCAAGCGGGTTCGGGAGGACGCGATCGTCGAGACCGTCGAACGGGCCGATCTCGTCGCCGCGCAGACGCCTCAGGCGTTCCTGGCGCCGGTCCTCCGCCGGGCGTGCGCGGCCGGTGGGGCCGATGCGACCGACTGCGCCTCGCTCGTCGAGCAGGCCGGTGGGCGCGTAAAGGTCGTGCCCGGCGACCCGCGCCTCCTCAAGGTCACGACGCCTGCAGATCTGGAGCTCGTCGCGTCGTGGCTGTGACCGCAGTCCTCTTCGACGTCGGCGAGACGCTCGTCGACGAACAGCGCTACTGGTCCGAGCTCGCCCGCACGCTCGGGGTCGGGGCGCACGTCCTCTGGGGAGCGCTCGGCGTCACGATCGAGCGTGGCGAGGAGCACACCGAGCTGTGGGGGCACGTCGGGATCGACCGGCCCGAGACGGAGCCGCTGACCTACGAGCGCCGTGACCTCTATCCGGATGCGCTTCCCTGCCTGGAGGAGCTGAAGGAGCTCGGCTACTTCCTCGGGATCGCCGGCAACCAGACCGTCACGCTCGAGCGCTGGGCGCGCGACGCGGGCCTTCCGGTCGACCTCGTCTCCTCGTCCGCGAGCCTCGGCGTCCGCAAGCCGGATCCACGCTTCTTCGAGCAGCTGATCGAGGCGTGCGAACGGCCGGCCGAAGAGATCGCCTACGTGGGCGACCGCGTCGACAACGACGTGATCCCGGCCGCCGCAGCCGGCCTCGTCGCCGTCCACATCCGCCGGGGCCCCTGGGGTTACCTCCAGGATCCCGGCGACCGCGCCCACCTCCGCCTTGACTCGCTCGCCGAGCTCCCTCAGGCTCTCGCGGGTGTCTAGCGACCTCAGGATCGGGCTCGGCGTCGACGCGCACGCGCTCGAGGAAGGCATCCCGCTCGTCCTCGGCGGGGTGACAATCGACCATCCACGGGGGCTCGCGGGCCACTCGGACGGCGACGTGCTCGCGCACGCTCTCACCGACGCCCTGCTCGGCGCCGCCGGGCTCGCAGACATCGGCGCGCTCTTTCCCTCGGACGACGAGCGCTGGCGCGGCGCCGACTCGGTCGAGCTCCTCCGCGACGCGTACGCGCAGGTTCGCGCCGCCGGCTACGCCCTCGTCAACGCGGACTGCGTCCTGATCGGCCAGGAGCCGAAGATCGCAGCCCACCGCGAGGCGATGCGGGCCAGGCTCGCCTCCGCGCTCGATGTCGAGCCAGACCGGGTCAATGTGCGCGCTACGACCACCGATAGGCTCGGGTTCACGGGCCGGGGCGAGGGGCTCGCGGCCGAGGCCGTCGCCCTGCTCGAACGGACGTGAACCTCGTTCGCTACGCCGACCGTCCCGATCTCCTCGAGATCCGGTACGACGCGCTCTCGCGTCGGACTTTCCCCGAGTACATGCACCACAACGAGCCCGGCGGAAGGTTCTGGAACCGGCTCTACGAGGACTTCCCCGACTTCCAGGTCGCGCTTCTCGACGGCGACGAGCTCGTGGCTGAGGCGCACGCAGTGCCGACGCCCTGGGACGGGACGCTCTCAGACCTTCCCTCGGGCTGGGACGAGGGCTTCGTTCGCGCAATGACCTCCGACCGGGAAGCAACGACGCTCCAGGCGCTGGCGATCAGCATTCTCCCGGAGCGCCAGGGGCAGCAGCTCTCGTCGCGGATGATCGAGGCGTTCCGCGAGACCGCGCGTGCCGCGGGACTCGGATCGGTGATCGCTCCCGTGCGCCCGACGCTGAAGTCGCTCTACCCGCTCATCTCGATCGAGCAGTACATCACCTGGCGGCGAGCTGACGGCACCCATTTCGATCCCTGGATCAGGATCCACGAGCGCGTCGGCGGTGAGATCGTCGCGGCAGCGCCGAAGTCGATGTTCATGCAGGCGCCCGTCGTCGATTGGGAGGAATGGACGGAAATGCGGTTCCCCGGCGACGGGGAGTACGTCTTCCCCGGAGCGCTCGCGCCTCTCGTCGTCGAGCAGGGGATCGGCACGCACATCGAGCCGAACGTCTGGCTCCGCCACTCGGCCTGAGGGAACCGCGGCAGCGCCACCGCGGTTCCCACGCCGGTTCAGCGGGGGTCGGGCGAGTCCATGGCGGTCTCGACCGCCCGAACCGCGTGGCCGCCGAACTGATTCCGCAGGGCTGCCGAGACCTTCGCCGCGAAGTTGATGTCCTGTCGCGAGGCGAAGCGGGCGAAGAGCGCCGCCGAGATCACCGGCGCCGGCACCGATTCGCTGATCGCCTCGTTGATCGTCCACCGGCCCTCGCCGGAGTCCTCCACGTAGCCCGCGATCCCGTCGAGCGCGGAGCCGTGCGTCTCGAATGCCTCGTAGAGGAGCTCGAGCAACCACGAGCGGACGACCGATCCGTAGCGCCAGATCCCCGCCACCTCCGAAAGGTCGTACGGGTACTCCGAGTGCTGCATGATCTCGAATCCCTCGGCGTATGCCTGCATGAGGCCGTACTCGACCCCGTTGTGGATCATCTTCGCGAAGTGACCGGCCCCGGACGGCCCCACGTGTGCATAGCCATCCGGGGGCGCGAGCGTCCGGAACGCGGGCTCGACTACCGAGACGGCTTCCGGGGTGCCGCCGACCATCATGCAGTAGCCGACTTGCAGGCCCCAGACGCCCCCGGAGACACCCGCGTCGATGTACTGGACGCCGCGTTCGGCAGCCTCGGCGCAGCGTCGCTTGCTGTCCCGGAAGTTCGAGTTCCCGCCGTCCACGATCACGTCACCTTCCGCGACGAGGCCGAGCACCTCCTCGAGGGCTTTCTCGGTTGCGTCACCCGCCGGAATCATCAGCCAGACCACGCGAGGCGGCTCGAGCTGCGAGACGAGCTCCTCGAGCGTCGAGGTCGTGCCGCCGCCCGAACGCGTCCAGGTCACGACCTCGTGCCCGTCCCGCTTGAGCCGTTCCACCATGTTGCCGCCCATCCGGCCGAGTCCGACCATCCCGAGCTTCATTGCGTCACCCTTCTCTCATCCCGCGTTTACGGCCCACGGCGAGTGACGTTAGAGCGATCTGCGACGAAGTTCAATGGCGCCTTGCAGCGGCGCCTGGCCTAGCGGGCTCCGGGAAGCGTGAAGCTGACCCGGGCGCCGCCGCCTGGACGGTTCTCGGCCCAGATCCGGCCGCCGTGAGCCTCGACGAGACCCCGTGCGATGGCCAGGCCGAGCCCGGCCCCACGAGCGGAGCGAGCTGCGTCGCCACGCCAGAAGCGTTCGAACATCCGCCGCTCGGACTCGGCGCTGAGCCCGTCGCCCGTGTCCTCGACGACCACGCGCACGCCGGCCTCCTCGGGCTGGACCCGGACGGCGACCGACCCGTCCGAGGGCGTGTGCCGGAGCGCGTTCACGAGCAGGTTGAGCAGCACCCGCTCCACTTTCTCGGGTGCACACCGCGCCGTCAGCTCGCCGTCGACGTGCGACTCGAGCCGAACCTGTCGGGCCTTCGCCTCCGCCTCGAGCCCGCGCAGGCACCCGTCCACGAGCCCGGCGAGACGGGCCTCGCGCAGCTCCAGCGTGAGCGCGCCGCTGTCGATCCGAGCGAGCTCGAAGAGGTCGTCCACGAGTGTCGTCAGCGCTCGGACCTGATCGTGGAGGGCTGGGAGGTAGTCGCTCGGCTCGGCCAGACCGTCCTCGATCGCCTCGAGCATCGCCTGCATGTTCGCGAGCGGCGTCCGCAGGTCGTGGCTCGCCCAGGCCACGAGCTCGCGGCGCGCGTCGAAGAGCTCCGAGATGTTCCCGGCCATGTGGTTGAACGAAGAGGCGAGCTCGCTCAACTCGGCGGGGCCCCCGGCCTCGGCCCGGGCGCTCAGATCGCCCGCGGCAAACTCACCCGAGGTGCCCACGAGAGCCATGAGCTTCATCGCGATCGAGCGGGCGACGAGGAGGGCGGCGCCGAGCGCAGCGGTCGCGGAGCCGGCGGCCAGGATAAGGATGTTCAGGTCGTGGCCCGACTGGTACATCAGGAGCCCCGAGAGGACGACGGCGCCGAGCGGGAGCAGGACGGCGAGGAGGGCGAGCCCGAGGAGCTGCAGGCGCACGGTGGGGAGACGGCGCAGGCCGACTGCCGCGAGTAGACCGACGGCGAGCGTTCCGAGCGCGAGCGCGAGCGCGAACCCGATGGTGGGGCCTGTCATCACGGGGCGAACCTGTAGCCGACGCCCCAGACGGTCTGGAGGAAGCGCGGGTGGGACGGTCGTTCCTCGATCTTCTCCCGCAGTCGCCGCACGTGGACGGTGACCGTGCCCGTGTCGAGGGCGGCTTCGTACCCCCAGACCCGGCTCATCAGCTGGTCGCGCGAGAAGACCTTCCGCGGGTGGCTCGCCAGGAACCAGAGGAGGTCGAACTCCTTGGCGGTCAGCTTCAGCTCCGCACCTTCCTTCCGGACCTCGCGGGTGGAGGCGTCGAGCTCGAGCCCTTCGAAGGTGAGTCGCTCGTTCTCTTCGACCGGCGGCGCCGAGCGTCTGAGCACGGTGCGGACGCGCGCGGCGAGTTCCCTGGGCGAAAACGGCTTCGTCACGTAGTCGTCCGCGCCGAGCTCGAGCCCGACGATCCGGTCGGCCTCCTCGCCTCGTGCCGTCAGGAGGATCACGGGCAGCTCGGACTTCGAGCGGATCCAGCGACAGAGCTCGAGCCCGTCGACTCCGGGAAGCATCACGTCGAGGACGACGAGGTCTGGTCGTTCCGCCTCGAGCAGGATGCGAGCGTGCTCGCCGTCGGCGGCTTCGAGGGTGGTGTAGCCCTCGTGCTGGAGGTAGCGGACGACCACCTCGCGCACGATCGGCTCGTCGTCGACGACGAGGACGGTGGTCATGTGGCCATTGTGACGTCTCGTTCTTACGCCGACCTGAAATCAGGCAGGAAGCCGAACGAGCCCTTCGGCCTGCTCGACGAGACCGTCCCGTGCGAGCGCGGCGACGGCCTCTGCGTCGAGCTCGCCGACCGGCCGCGGCTCGGCGGCGACGAGCCGGAGCGTTGCGGCGCGCCGCTGCCGGAAAGAGCCCTCGAAGCGCGACTGCCTCCGGAGCGGCTCGTAACGACGGCCCCGCGACGGGCAGCCGACAGCGAGGGGGCAGACCTCGCAGCGCGGGATCCGGGCAAGGCAGACGGTCGCGCCCAGGTCGAAGAGAGCCTGCAGGGCGGCAGGCCTGAAGGCATGCCCGGTTCGCTCCTGGATCCGCGCCACGTTCGTGTCCACCGGCAGCACCGGCTCGCCGTAGGCCTGGTTGCGGATCGCGGCCGCGGTGTAGGGCCCGACGCCGGGGAGGTCGGTGAGCTCCTCCGGCCAACCGTGTGCTGCGATCGCCTGCGCAGCGCGGTGCAAGTTCAGCCCACGCCGGTTGTAGCCGAGCCCCTGCCAGGCGCGGATCACGTCACCGGCGGTGGCGGCCGCGAGCGCCTCAGCGGTGGGCCAACGCTCGAGCCACTCGAGCCAGCGAGGGATCACGCGCTCGACCTGCGTCTGCTGCAGCATCACCTCGCTGACGAGCAGCGCGTACGGGTCGCGCGTCTCCCGCCAGGGGAGGGCTCGGCCGTGTTCCGCGTACCACGCCTGCAGGAGAAGCTCCATCCCTCGATGCTAGAGAACGGCGCGGCCCGGGTAGTCCCCGGTAATGGCCGCCGACATGACCGAGTCGCTCACCCGCCTCCGCGACGACCTTCGCGGCGTTCGACTCGAGCTCGAGGTACCGGGGGCCGCCGAGGCGCGGCGGGCGCGAGACGACCTCACGGCTCAGATCGACGACTACCTGCTCCCGCGGCTGCGCCAGATGGACGCGCCGGTGCTGATGGTGGTCGGCGGCTCCACGGGTGCGGGCAAGTCGACCCTCGTGAACAGCCTGATCGGGTCCGTGGTCAGCCCCGCCGGAGTGCTCCGCCCGACGACGCGCCTGCCGGTTCTCGCCTGCCATCCGGACGACGTCCGCTGGTTCTCGGACGACCGGATCCTGCCGGGCCTCGCCCGCGTGACGGGCGGGAGTCCCACCGACCCGGGTGCCGAGCGCGGGGCGATCCACCTCGTTCCGACCGCGGCACTCAGCCCCGGGCTCGCCCTGCTCGACTCGCCCGACATCGACTCCGTCCTCGCCGAGAATCGAGCCCTCGCGAACCAGCTCCTCGCGGCAGCTGACGCGTGGTTCTTCGTCACCACAGCCGCTCGCTACGCCGACGCAGTCCCGTGGGAGTTCCTCCAGGCGGCGCGGGAGCGCGGAACGACGCTCTCGATCGTCCTGAACCGCGTGCCCGCGGACGCCGACGAGGAAGTCCCCGCCCACCTCCGCCAGATGCTCCGCGACCGTGGTCTCGCGGACAGCGAGGTGCTGGTCGTCCCCGAGGTTCCGCTCACGGACGAGCTCCTTCCCGCGCCGGCGCTCGCTCCCGTGCGTGCCTGGCTGGACGATCTCTCGGCCGATGCGCAGGCCCGCGCCGCGCTCGTCCGGCGAACGCTCCGGGGCGCCCTTGCGAGCCTGCCCGCCCGAGCGGCTACGGTCGAGCGAGCGGCCGCCGATCAGCTGACCGCCGCGTCCGAGCTTCGCGCCGAGCTCGACACCGCGTACGCGGCGGCGCTACGCGAGGTCGAGGGCGCCCTCCGCAGCGGCTCTCTCCTCCGGGGCGAGGTGCTCGCCCGCTGGCACGAAGTCGTCGGCACCGGCGACGTCATGCGCGCTCTCGAGAGCCGCGTCGGATGGGTGCGCGACCGCCTCCGCAGTCTCGTCACCGGCTCGCCCGCGGCCGACGCAGAGCTACGCGTCACGGTCGAGAACCGGGTCGAGGCGGTCGTGCGGTCCGCCGCGGAGCGTGCGGCCGAGCAGACGGCGCGCGCCTGGCGGGAACGAGTCTCGGGCCGCGCCCTGCTCGAGTCGGCCACCGGCCTCGACCGTGCTTCCCCCGAGCTCGAGGCCGCGAGCGAGGCCGAAGTACGCGCCTGGCAGGGTGTCGTCTTCGACCTCGTCAGCGAGGAGGGCGCCTCAAAGCGCGCCACGGCTCGCCTCGCCTCGCTCGGGGTCAACGGCGCCGGCCTGACGGTCATGCTCGCCGTCTTCGCCCACACCGGCGGACTCACGGGCGCCGAGGTCGCGGTCGCGGGCGGGACCTCGGCGGTCGGCCAGAAGGTGCTGGAGGCGATCTTCGGCGACCAGGCGGTCCGAGCTCTCGCCTCGCGTGCCCGCGAGGATCTGGTCGAGCGGGTCGAGCGGCTCCTGCGCGTCGACGCGGCCCGCTTCGACGCGCTGCTCGACGCTGCGGCACCCGAGGCAGACACCTTCGCGCGACTGCACGCCGCGGTCGAGGCGATCCGCCGCGCAGCGTGAGCGTCCGACCGGAGATTGGCCTATGAGCGGGGAGCTCGACCTCCGGATCGAGGCGCTGACCGAGGCCGCCGGCCTCGCGGCCGGCCGCCTGGACGAGGCCGCGGTCGACGCTGCGCACGCTGTGGTCGGAAAGGCCGGGGCACGCCTCGGGCTGGGGCTCGAGCAGACCGTCGTCGCCCTCGCCGGCCCGACCGGGGTCGGCAAGTCGCAGCTCTTCAACGCGATCACCGGCACGGAGCTCGCGACGGTCGGGCGGAGGCGGCCAACGACCTCGACGGGGCAGGCGGCAGTGTGGGGCGACGGCGCGGGAGAGCTCCTCGACTGGCTCGAGATCCCGCGCCGCCACCGGCTCGAGCCGAGAAAGCTGGCCGGTCTCGTCCTTCTCGACCTTCCCGACTTCGACTCGGTGGAGGCCGCGCATCGGGAGGAGGCCGACCGCGTGGTCGCGCTCGCAGACCTCGTCCTCTGGGTGGTCGAGCCGCAGAAGTACGCGGACGCGACGTTGCACGAGCGCTATCTGCGGCCTCTGGCCTCGCATGCCGCCTCGATGGGGATCGTCCTCAACCAGGCCGACTTGCTCGCCGCGCCGGATATCGCCGCCTGGCGGGCCGACGCCGAGCGCCTGCTCGCGGAGGACGGCCTGCGCGGGCTCCCGCTCGTCGTCGTCTCCGCGCGGACGGGCGACGGGCTGCCCGACCTGCTCGGGCTCCTGCAGGAGCGGGTGGCCGCGCGGGACGCGGCCGTCGCCAGGCTGACGGCGGACCTGGAGGCGAGCGCACGTTTGCTCGGCGCAACGTGCACCGGCAGCGCGGCCGGGATCAGGAAGGACGACCGGGCTCGCCTGCTCGCAGCTCTGGAGGAGGCCGCGGGCGTCCCGACCGTTCTCCGGGCGGTCGCCGACGCCCACCGACGCCGGGGCGCGCTCCACGGTGGTTGGCCCTTCGTCCGCTGGATCAGACGGCTGCGCCCGGATCCGCTGCGCAGGCTGCGGCTCCCGGAGACGCCGCAACCCGCGATCAGGACATCGCTGCCGCCGCCGACCGAGGTGCAGCAGGCCCAAGTGGCGACCGCGTCGCGCGCACTTGCGGATCGCGCGGTCGAGGGCCTGCCGGCACCGTGGCCGAGGCTCGTCCGCGACGCCGCGCTCGCCGAGGAGGAGCGGCTTCCCGACCGGCTCGACCGAGCCGTCGCCGCGGCCGACCTGCACGTGGCCCGGCCGCGCTGGTGGCGGGTCGCCGGCTCCCTCCAGCGCCTGCTCTCCTTCGCCGTGATCGCGGGCGCGCTCTGGCTCCTCGTGCTCGGCGTCCTCGGCTACCTGCGGATCGACGAGGTCGTCCCGTTGCCAGAGCTCTACGGCGTCCCGATCCCGACCTGGCTCCTCCTGGGCGGGGCGGCGGCGGGGATCGTGCTCGCGGTCCTCGCCCGCCTCGTCAATGGCGCGGGCGCCAACAGGCGGGCTCGCGCCGCTGGACGCTCGCTGCGGACGGAGATCGAAGGCGTGGCGGACGAGCTGGTGATCGCTCCGGTCAAGCAGGAGCTCGACGTCCACGCGCGGCTGTGCGCGGCGGTGGAGACCGCGAGTGGCGCTCGCCGGCCAGGACGGCGTCGCGGCTGAGCCGTTTGCGGGTGAGTATGTCCGGACAGAGTTGAAGCGTGTTCCGGCTTCGCAACGTGATTCTGCTCTGGCTCGGGCGCAAGCTCTGGGGCGCGGGCAAGAACGCCTATCGCCGCCGCTCGCGGCGGCACGCACCTCGCGCGTAGTTCGGGCTGATGGAGCCGCGATCGCTGGGCAGTGACGGCCTGCGGGTGAGTGCGCAGGGGCTCGGCTGTATGGGCATGTCCGAGTTCTACGGCGCACCGGACGAGGCGGCCGGGATCGCGACCATCCATCGGGCGATCGAGCTCGGGGTGACGTTCCTCGACACGGCCGACATGTACGGGCCGTTCACGAACGAGCGGCTCGTCGGTCGCGCGATCGCCGACCGGCGCGACGAGGTGGTGCTCGCGACGAAGTTCGGAAACGTCCGCGGCGAGAACGGCGAGTTCCTCGGGATCCGCGGTGACGCGGAGTACGTGCGCTCGGCATGCGAAGCCTCGCTCGCACGGCTCGGGGTCGAGACGATCGATCTCTACTACCAGCATCGGGTCGACCCGGAGGTGCCGATCGAGGAGACCGTGGGCGCGATGGCCGAGCTCGTGGAGGCCGGCAAGGTGCGCCACCTCGGGCTCTCGGAG
>Ga0136611_10000048_pt1 | contig 63255 bp, 71 predicted proteins | sample AntDrymUQ2232306_2_FD_106645 | JGI IMG/M metagenome (GOLD analysis project Ga0136611, IMG submission 106645) | Polar desert sand microbial communities from Dry Valleys, Antarctica - metaG UQ223 (23.06) | ecosystem: Environmental > Terrestrial > Soil > Desert | place: Antarctica: Dry Valley... | reverse complement strand
GCGCCAGAGCTACGATGTCTTCTCTCGTCGCGCCGCTACGTCGCCGCTTCAAAAGATGCTGACCGCGGCGCAAACCTACGTTTCGCTCAATGGGGGTCCGTGGCTCGCACCCTCGGAAGCGCGCGCGCCGGTGCAGCCAATTGAGGCCTTGACGTTGTGACCACAGAGACGACCCTACCTGCTGAATCTGTCGGGACCCATCTAGGAGTGGACAAGCCCTGGCGTAGTACCAAACTCCGGGCGGTAGTGATCGGCTCTGGATTCGGTGGCCTCGCATCAGCGCTGCGCCTGCAAGTGGCCGGAGTGGATACGACCATCCTTGAGGCGCTGGACGGTCCTGGCGGGCGCGCCGGAACCTACGAGGCAGAAGGCTTCACCTTTGACCTTGGCCCCACGATTGTCACTGCACCCCACCTGCTGCGCGAGCTTTTCGCGCTGACCGGGTCGCGCCTTGAAGATGAAGTGGAGTTGATACCGCTGGAGCCGTACTACCAGGTGCGCTTTGCCGATGGCTCTCACGTGAACTACGGCACCGCGCATGGCACTGCTGGGGAATCGCTGCGTGCTCAGCTCGAGCGCCTGGAACCGGGAGCGGGCGCCGCGCTTAGCCGTTTCCTTCAGTTCACCGCCCGGCTCTACCAGCGGGCGTTTATTGAACTTGGCGCGAAGGACTTTGGCTCCGTCTCCAGCATGCTCGGGGTGCTGCCGGACCTCATCGGCCTACGAGCAGATCGTTCGGTCTACAGTCTGGTTTCCCGCTACTTCCGCGATCCTCGCCTGCGGACGCTGTTTAGCTTCCACCCGCTCTTCATTGGCGGTAACCCACTGCGAGCTTCAAGCGTCTACGCCATTGTTCCTCACCTGGAGCAGGTCGGTGGCGTGCATTACGTGCGCGGCGGGATGCACGCTTTAGTGAAAGCACTACTTGGTGCCTTTCAGCGCAGTGGTGGCGAGGTAGTGTTTGGAGCCCGCGCCCAAGAGATCCTGGTAGATGACGCCGGGACCGCTATCGGTGTCAGCACGGAAGACGGACGCACCTGGCCCGCGGACGCGGTCATAAGCAACGCAGATACCGTGACTACCTACAAGCGCATGGTGCCGCTGCGCTGGCGCAAGCATTGGACCGACCGCCGGCTAAGCAGGCTCAAGCTCTCCATGAGCTGCTATCTGCTCTACCTCGGCGTGAGGCGACAGTATCCCCACCTGCACCATCACACCATCGTCATGCCCAAGGACTACCCGGGCGTGCTCACAGATCTCTTCGACCGCCGTGTGATGCCGCACGACATCGCGATCTATCTTCACGCGCCCAGCCGGACCGATCCATCGGTTGCACCACCAGGATGCGAGACCCTTTATGCGCTTGTTCCCGTGCCGCACCTGGATGGACGCATCGATTGGGCAACCGAGGCGCCGCGGCTGCGCGAGCGTGTGCTGGACTTCCTTGAGCAGCGTCTCGGGCTCGCTGATCTCAGGAAGCACATTGCCGTGACGCATGAGCGCACGCCGGTAGACTTTCGCGATGTGCTCGGCTCAGAGCGGGGCGCCGCGTTTTCCATACAACCGCTCCTGCTGCAATCTGCCTATTTCCGGCCGCACAACCGGTCGGAGGACGTGCGGCGGCTCTACATCGCCGGGGCAGGCACACACCCAGGTGCCGGCATCCCCGGCGTGCTTCTGGCCGGCGAGATCTCGGCACGGGCAGTCCTGAGCGACCTACTTGTTGAGCCATCGAATGCGACACCAAACAAAACGAGACACGATGCTCGCACCGGATCTTCAGAGTTGCCAGCTCTTCTGCGCAAGGTAATCCGGTGACATACGCGGGATTCTTGCTGACGTTTCTGGTGCCACCGATCGTCGCGATGGCATGGTGGCAGCGCCGTCAGATCACGCGAACGTGGGTGACCGGCGTCCTGGCGGTGATGACACTGGCCGTGGTCTACACCGGCCCGTGGGATCACTTCATCATCGAGCAAGGCGTGTGGAGCTACCCACCGGGACGCGTCATCGGCCCGACTATCGGCAACGTTCCGATCGAGGAGTACTGTTTTTTCTTGCTGCAAGTGACGTTTACCGGCCTGGTACTGCTGGCGCTCACCGGCAGGCGGGCGCCGCAAGCACCGACCCACTGACGTCAGGAGCTTGTTGCACCCCGATGTTTGGCCACCTCACATACCTGATCTTGGAGCTCACGTGGGCGCTGCCCATCATTGGGTTGCAGTTGGCGGTGGGCTTGCCGGAGCTCTGGCGCGCGCGGCGCGTATGGATCCTCGCCACGCTTCTGCCAACGATCTATCTCTGCCTCGCCGATCGTCTGGCGCTGGGCGACGGCATCTGGACCATCCACGCGGATCGCAGCACGGGCGTAAGTCTCGGCGGGCTGCCGCTGGAGGAGGCCGTCTTCTTCCTGCTGACCAATCTCATGGTAGTGCAGGCGCTCATTCTCTTCCAATCCGCTGAGACGCGGGCGCGCCTGCGTCACTGGCTCGGTTTCCTCGGTCGGCGTAGGGCTGCCGCCACGTGATCCGCATCCCCGCCGGCGTGGTGCTAGGCTACCGGTGGGGGATGCTTGGCGCCGTCGTGGTGGCGCTGGCCTCAACTGCCATCGCCGCCGCGACTACCGGAATATCGGTGCTTGAGCCTATCGCACAGCTCGTGATGCAGCTCACGCCGGTGTCAGTTGCCAACGTTCTGATCCATCACCTGGGAGTGGCGGCACGTCCGCTGGCGCTAATGGGCGCGCTCGCCGTGCTCATGGCGGCGGGCGGGCTTTTTGGGGCTGCTTTCGGCGCACTGGTCGCCGCTGGCCGGAAAAGTGGAGGTGTGCCGGCTCAAGTCGAGGGGAGGACCCGGCGCCGCGTCTTCACCGATACGGTTGCGGTCCTTGGCGGTGCCGGCGCGATCGCCGGAGTCTCACTCGCCGATGCCGCTCGGCGCGACCGCCTTGTTTCACTGGCAGGCCGTCAGCTCTTCCCCTTTGTAGAGCCAGCGGCGCGGGTAGCGGATTTTCCGGTGAGCGGCCAGCTGTCAGAAGTCACGCCCGTACCGCAGTTCTATGTGGTCAGCAAGAATGCGCAGGATCCGTACGTAGACGCATCGCTCTGGCGCTTACGCGTTGATGGACTGACGCAGCGCCCATTCAGCATCTCATTCGACGAACTGGAGGCAATGCAACGGGTGGATCAGTACGTCACCTTACAGTGCGTCAGCAATCCCGTTGGCGGTTCCCTCATGAGCAACGCTTTCTGGTCGGGCGCGCCGCTCGCCGCGCTGCTCGAACGTGCCGGTCCATTACCAGACGCTGGCCGGGTGGTCTTCAGTGCGCCTGACGGGCATGAGGAGAGCGTCCCGCTCGCTTTTGCGCTGCGTCCCGGAAATCTGATTGCCTACGCCATGAACGGAGAGCTCCTGACGCGCCTGCATGGCTACCCAGCGCGGGCCCTGCTTCCTGGCCTGTATGGCTTCAAACACGTCAAGTGGCTCACCCACATCCGCCTTGCACCGGAAAGCCACCGCGGCTACTGGCCGCGCCGCGGCTGGACCGACGACGCCACGATTCGCACCGCGGCGCGCATCGACCTGGCACGGATGGAAGGCAGCCAGGTGCGCGCAGCGGGCATGGCGCTCGCCGGACAGCGAAGTATCTCCCGCGTCGAAGTCCGTCTTTCCACCGTCGGGGACAATCGGCCAGGTGAGTGGACACAGGCCGAGCTACATTCCCCGCCGCTTTCTAGCACGTCGTGGCTACAGTGGCGCGCGCTGCTTTTGGCACCCCCAGGCACGGGCACCATCGAAGTAGAAGCACGCGCCGTTGACGGCGAGGGCCGGCCCCAGGAGCCTGCGCAAAGCGGCCCGTTCCCCAATGGCTCATCGGGTTATCACCGGGTGTCGGTGAAGGCGTGACGTGACGGCGATTCTCTTGCCATTTCGTGCGCAGGACGTGACGGCGCTCGCCGGCTCGCTGTTTGGTACGGCCATGGCGCGTGCCGCCAACCGGCACTACCTGGCGATGCCAATCCTGACGCACGAGCCACGGCACAGTGCGGAGAAACGTGTATCTACGGCAGGTACTGCGATCGCCGCGGGCGCCGTGAGCATCGTCATTCCTGCACGCGATGAGGCGGCCAACTTGCCCGCGTTGCTGCAGACACTCGGCCCGTACGTGCGTGGCGCCGGCTTTGTGCGACAGACCATCGTGGTTGACGATGCATCGCAGGACGGTACCGGAGCGGTAGCGCGTTCCTTTGGCGCGACAGTGCTTCGCTTGGAAGAGGTTGACCGGTCGGATGGCTGGCTGGGGAAACCGCACGCGTGCCAGCGGGGTGCTGAAGCCGCAACCGGAGAATGGCTGCTCTTCCTGGACGCCGACACCCAACCACAACCAGAGTCAATTGACCTAGCGCTCACCCACGCCGTGACCAATCAACTGGACGCGGTCTCAATACTGCTCAGGCAGCGCTGCGAGACGCTCTGGGAGCGGCTCCTTCTGCCGTTCGCCTATCAGCAGTTCTTCACGGGCGTCGATCCAGGCCGGATGCGCGACCCCAATCAAGCGGAGGCGTTTTTCAATGGCCAGTTCATCCTGATACGGACGGACGTGTACCGTCGCACGGGGGGGCACGGCGCCGTGCGGGGCAGTATTGTGGAAGACATGGCGCTGGCGCGCGCGCTCAAACAGGTCGGCGTCCCGCTGGAGACTCTACGCGGCGAGCACGTTGGGGCAGTGCGCATGTACCAGGATCTCCAGTCGATCCGCCACGGGTTTGGCAAGAATGCATACGCCTTTCTGGCCACCGAGCCTCAGCGTGGTGTCACAGTCGCGTTATCTAGCACCTGTAATGGTTTGGCGATCCCACTCATCGCCCTGGCCGCTAGCGCCACAGGCCGTCATCGTCATGCGCTCCTCTTTGCCGGCGTGGTCTCCTGGCTGGTCAACGCGATGCTCCTGGCAACGTGGACACGACGCTTTGGGATTCCAAGAGCGTATGCCCTCTTGCAACCGCTCTCTGCGCTCGTGTTCAATGCAATTGCCATCGAATCGACGGTGCGTTCTGTGCTTCGCCTGGGGCTGACGTGGAAGGGACGGACATACCGCTAGGGTTGCTCGCTCCCAACCCGCGGTATCCGCGAATGACGATGTGGCAGCTTGGACTCACCATGATGCGACACGGACGGCAATCACTCGCCACCGACTCTGCATCCTTTGTTGGTGCGCTGGCCGGACGTTGGACCGCTGAAGGCTTGGAGTACATACCGCAGGCCGGCCCAGTCTGCCTGGCAATCAACCATTGGCAGAGGCCCGGCCTTTGGATTGGCTGGTCCGGCATGTTGATTGGCTGGTTAGTTTGGCAGCGCCGGCCGCACGCGGATCCACCCATAAATTGGCTGGTGCTCACTGAGTTGCGCCTGCCCTTTTTCGGCCGCGAGCGCCACCTTGCTTTGGGCGACATCTTTCTTCGCCGGGTGGCCCACGCCTGGAGCATGGTGCCGCTCTCTGTTGGACGCAACATGACCTCCAAGCGCGCTGAATCGCTGCGCCGCCTACGTCGCCTTGCCGACGCTGGCGCGGTAATTGGCTACTTTCCCGAAGGTCACCTGGGCGTAGCCGGTACGCTCGGTCAGCCGCGTCCTGGCGCAACTCGGTTTTTGGATTGGCTTGCTCAATCCGGTGTAACGGTGGTACCGGTCGGCATACACGAGGCATCGAATTGCCTCCATGCCCGCATTGGGCCGCCGCTCAAGCCAGATCGGGCGTCTGGCCAACACGTAGGCGGGTCGATAGAAATGCAGATAATGCCCGCGATCGCGGCGCAGCTTCCGCAAACATTGCGAGGACGTTGGGGCGCCACCTGATGTGGCTCGGCCGTTGGGCGCGAGCGCGACGCTGGCTTTCACAGAAACCATCCGGCGCGGGCCGCGTGCTCGACGTCGGCTCCGCATTCGGCTTTGGCACAAACCAGATATCCCGGGCACGGGGGGCTACGTGGACCGCAGGCATTGAGACCGATCTTGGGTATGTACTTCACGCCACCAGGTCATACAAATGCTTGCCTTTCGTGCGCGGCAGCGCCCTAGAACTGCCATTCGCAAGCGGGTCGATGGATTCTGTGACCCTGCTGGACGTGCTCGAACATTTGGCGAAACCCGAGCGCGCTCTGGCCGAAGCCCGACGCGTGCTCCGCACCGGAGGACAGCTCGTGCTGACCGTTCCCCATCAGGGCGCGCTCGCGGGCCTGGACTCGCTAAACCGCTACCAGGCGCTTCGACACCGGCTACCGTGGCTGGAGCCACTTGATCCGAGCGAAGCGTCTGCCGGCGGCAAGCACCGGCACTTCTCCCAGCGTGAGATGGCGACGCTGCTCGGTGCCAGCTTTGCAGTGGAGCGCAGCGCCGTCACGGGCATAGGCGTGGGGGAGATTCTCCACTTGGCGATTCTGGTGGTCTGTCGCGGTTTCCTGCGCTGGGAGAAGAGTTACTTGACGCTGCGCTACATCTACTTTACTGCCTATCTTCTCGAGGACGCGCTGCCTGTACCGCACGCCGGGTATCACCTGGCAATGCGGGCGCGAGCCGTGTAAGGCTGCCGCTGGCCCGCAGCCCAGTATGATTAGAGTGAAGATTCCCGGAAGGGACGGTGCCGCCACAAATGGCAGAGAAAGAGCCGCACCTCTCGCTGCAGCGCATCCCCACCCTCCGCAATCCCGTGCTCGTGATGGCCTTTGAAGGTTGGAATGACTCGGGTGAAGCGGCGACCACCGCTGCGCAACTGCTTGTCTCTGATTGGGACGGCAGTCGTTTCGCCTCCATTGACCCCGAGGAGTTCTTCGTTTACACGGAGACACGGCCGCATGTGCGACTCAACCGGCGCGGCAGGCGACGGATTGAGTGGCCCTCCAATGAGTTCTACGCGTGCGTTAACCCAAGCGTCGAAGAAAACGCGCGCGACCTTATCGTGTTGCTCGGTACCGAACCGGACCTAAAATGGCGCACATTCAGCGACATTGTGCTCGACGTCGCACGACGCGCAGGCGTGCAGCTAATCGTCGGCCTCGGTGCGCTGGACGCGGATGTCCCGCACACCATGCCCCCTGTGATTAGCGGTACGGTCTCCAATCCAGAGCTGCACCCTTTGCTCAAGGGGCTCGGGCTCAAGCAGTCCAAGTACGAGGGCCCAACCGGCATCGTCGGGGTGCTGAGCAGCCGCTTCGCCGCGGCCGGCTATCCCGCCCTGAGCCTATGGGGGCACTCGCCCCACTACATCTCGGCCAGTCCCAATCCGGTGGTGGCCGCACGCATTGTGCACGAGTTCTCAAAGGTCTTGCAGGTGAGCCTGGATGTGGCGCAACTGGATGAGAACGCGGCGCGCTTTGACGAGCAAGTGCGCGAGGCGGTCTCCAAAGACCCCGAGGCAATGGCCTACGTCCGTGACCTTGAGCGCCGCGCCCAGGAGGACGGCGAGACCGAGGACGAGCCCCGCAGCAGCGGCGGTGATCTTCCGAACGCCGCCGCCATGGTGGACTTTCTCGAGGACTTCTTGCGCAAGCAGCGCAAGGATCCTCCCTCGGGGTGAGATCGCCGCGCCTCGCGCGAACCAGTTGGGCACCGGTTCAGGCTCTATTCCGGCCGCCCCGCGGTATGTTGCGTCCTCCGCGTCCCGGCCGTCGTTGTCAAGCTCAACGCAAAAAATGGGAACCGACGAAGCGCTTGCACGCCGGGCACGCGAAGGCGACGAGGCGGCCTTCGCCGCGCTTGTCGAGCGGTATCAGAACAGTGTCTTCAACTTCGCCTACAGGATGCTCGGCGACTACGACGATGCCTCCGACGCCGCCCAAAGCGGATTTGTCCAGCTCTATCTATCTCTGCCAGGGCTTGATTTGGAACGGCCGCTCAAGCCCTGGCTCTTCCGCATCATCCGTAATCGCTGTATCGATGCCATGCGCCAAAAACGGACCGTCTCACTTTCAGCCGGGCCAGACGACGATGAGACCCCCGCGATTGGTGACCAGCTCGCCGATGCCGATCCCTTGCCCGAAGAAGTCATCGAGCGAGCAGACGTCCAGCAGCTGCTAAGCGCTGCGATCCGTCGGCTTCCGGAGCGCTACCGCGACGTCGTTGCGCTGCGCTATACCAGCGACATGACGTTTGGCGAGCTTGCCGAAGCGCTGGGCATCCCGGAAAACACCGCCCGCATCCACTTTCACCGCGCCAAGACACTTCTACGCCAGGCGCTACGGGATCTGCTTTGATGTCTTCACGCGACATCCCGCCGGTACGGTGTGATCTACCCCACTGTGTGAAACAGTCCCACCGCCGCGTTCGTGCAAAGGGAGAGAAGTGAGAAGAGAGACGATGGACGGCGACCTGCGCTCTGACGAACCAGCTGGGGCGGTCGAGCGCGGCGACGATATAGACCGGCTTTATTCGCGTTGGGAAGCTCTGCCGCCGCCGCGCGGATTCTCTGATGCCATCATGAGCGTCGTCTCGGAGAGCAGGCCTCTCCACCTCTCCCCTGCCTGGCTGGCGGTGGGCCTGTTTAGTCTGTTGGTGGTGCTTGCGTGTAGCTATGTCGCCGGCCAGGCGCTGGTTGGGGGTGGCCTGCTGGATCTGGCAGGTGCGTTTGCGGCCGACGTCAGCGTGGTGACAGCCGTTCCAGGTGAAGTGCTCCTTGCACTGACCGATGCGGTCCCGTGGGTCGAGTGCGCGGGCGCGGTTCTGGCGATAATGGTCCTGCGGCTTTCGCTCCAGCGCGCGGGACGGCGGGTACGTATCAGCAGCTCATTGCCCACTGGGGACAGAGTGGCCTAATGGCTCGCATCACAATCGGTGGCCTCACGGTAAACCAGCGTCTATTCCATGGCTTCGCCGCGATCGGTGCAATCGCCGCGCTTGCCGGCGGACTTGCGCTCGGCGTTGCGAACGCCTCTGCGCTTCCGGCGTCCAATATCCCACCGGCGGTCCCCCCTTCAGCGCCGTCCGGTCCCGGCACTGGCCAGATCGCCCGGCCCATACCGGTCCCGCCACCGATCCCCAGACGGCCAGTGCATATGCTGATTGCGGCACGCTTGAAGGGGCAGCCGGCGCCGCGCGGCCAGATTCCCAGCCTACCCGGCGCCGCGGTTACCGGGCGATTGGTCGAATTCGACCCCGCCGCTGGCACTGCGTTGGTGACCCTCCCACAGGGTCAGCAGCGAACGGTACGCATAACTTCCCAAACGAAGCTACCCATTCGGCGTCCAAAACCGGGAGATTTTGTGATCGCGGTGGGAAGGCGAGCGCCGGACGGTACCTTCATCGCACGGGCCGTCTTGGCTCGCCCTCAACGGACGGCGTCTACCACCACTTCCGGACAACGTCCAGGGTGAAGGCCATCGCTGCCTCGACAAGTGCGTCATACTCGGTCTCGGTGGCTCCGCGCTGACCGGACCTGTCCAGGTCCCAAGCATTGCGTGCCTGCGGCGTATCCGCCATCTCACGCAGCGGGTTGACCCGGCTGATCTCCCATGGATCCGTCAGCGCCAGAGATGGCAGGATGCCAACTGCCACGCGCCGCACCGCATCAGGATGAAAACGCGCCGGGGCGTTCACTCCAGACAGCGCCTCCTTACTAACCAGTCGGTCGGGTGGGAAGGGCGCCTCGCCAAGCCGCCTCAATGCGGCGCGCACGCGTGCACGCTCTGCCAGCACCGGCGGGTACCACTTGGATGGCGCCGCGGAACGCGCGTCGGAAGGGAGGTCGGGATGCTGGTACTGCTCACCCCATGTATCTAACCCGAGGTGCGATAGGTAGCCGGCGACGAATGCAGCCGTCTCAGGCGGTCGCGACCGGCCCGGCCTGAGTTCCGCGTGCTGTTCCAACCAGCGATCCATCGCGCCCGGCCAGGTGCTGGGATCCGTGGCGTCCAGCAGATGCGTGTCCGGGCGCGTCGCTCCCTCCGTGAAGAACCAGCCATCCGGCCCTTCGCTGCCTACCAGGGCCGCCGGCCAGTGGGTCTCCACAATCTGGCCCAGCGCCGGTAGCTCAGTCTGAAGTGCGTCCCGCATTAGCGACACGAAGACCATGTGGCCGCGCAGCGATGGCATTCCTCAACCCTCCAGATGAAATAACCGGCGCGCCGTGCCGCCCATGCAATTGGCCATGTCCGCGTCCGAAATCCCTGTTGCGCGCCACTTGGCCAGCTCAACCAGCAGATTGGCCGGGTGGTCAGATCCCATCACCATCCGCTCGCTGCCAGCGGCGGCAACCATGCGCCGCGCCTGATAGTACTGACACCAGGATGGCTCAAGGTAGATGTTGGAACAGACCTCCGCAGCAACCAGCGCCTCCTCGCAATAGATGGCGTAACCGGCGTGCGCTAGCACGATTGGCAGGTTCGGAAATTGTCTGGCGCGTGGGATAACCAGAGATGGCAGTGACGGCGGCGCTCCAGCGCCCGTATGAACAATCAACGGCACGCCCAGATCGGCCGCAGCGCGGAAGCACTTTTCGGCTCTGTCGAGCAGCGGCGACGTGTTGTAAGAGCCTGGGTGCAGCTTGAGCGCCTTGAAGCCAAGCTCACGCACGCAGCGACGCGCCTCGGCGTTGTAGGCCGCCTCATCCCAAAGCGGCGAGATACTGGCCATGCCGTAGATCCTCCCGGGCTGCGACTGGCAGAAGGCATGGACCCGGTCGTGCGCCGCGCGTTCATCGGCCTGAAGCGACTGCGGCATGACCAGCGTCACAGAAACGCCACCTGCCGCCATCGCCTGGAGCACTTCCTCTTCGGTCGTTTCCTGACCCATTCCCGTCGGCGAAGGGCCTAGGTGTCCATGCGTATCGACGATGTCCAAGGTGCCCGTTGTCATCCTGAGAGAATCAAATTATCCGCGTCCTACCTGGTAAAGACCGTTCCTCGGATGTAAGAGCCTTGCTCGCTGGCCAGGAACGCGAGCACGCCGGCAATGCCCTCCGGCGCTACCAGTGAAGCGTTTGCCAGCGCCAAGTCAGGATCACGTCCAGCGGCGCGGGCGCCGTCGCGAACATTCTCGCGCTTGAGCGGCGTATCCACGCTGCCAGGGCACACGGCATGCACACGGATATTGTCGCGTTGCAGGCTGCCCTCTATACATTTCACAAAGCCGTGTACCCCTGCCTTGCTCGTGCCATATGCAATAGACGAGCTGCCACCTGTGACGCCCGCACCCGACGAGATGCAAATTACGGTGCCGCCACCGCTCTGCCGGAGATGCGGTACCGCGTGCTTTATGGAGAGAAAAGTTCCACGTACATTGATGTCCTGCACCCGCACAAACGTGTCCACGTCAAAGTCTGTGATGTCCGTGAACGCGCCTTGCAAGATACCCGCACACGTCACCACAATGTCTAGCTTGCCGAAGCGGTCCATCGCCGCCTGCCCCATCGCACGGCACTCATCTTCATTGGTCACATCGGTCCTGACAAAGTGCGCCTCTCCTCCGGCAGCGCTGATGGTCTGGATCGTCTCATTTCCCTCACTCCCCAGTAAGTCCGCCACAATAACCATGGCGCCCTCCGAGGCAAAGCGCACCGCAGTGGCACCGCCAATACCGCGCGCGCCGCCCGTGATGAGCGCCACCTTCCCTTCAAGCCAGCCTGCCATCGTCTACCGCCTCTCTTCGTTCAGTTCGCCTAGTCCATGATCCAGGGGATCCCCGCGCGCTTCAGCACGGTATCGAGGTGCGCCTTCGCGGCCGGGATCTTCTCGTCCGGCAAGTGTTCAATCAGCGCGTAGCCGTCCGGGTTGTGCTGCTCGTAAAGGCGCATGAAGGTGTCCAGGTCAAAGATCCCGTCACCCGGCACACATTCGTCGAGATGCACCACCAGTCGGTCTCCGAGGCAAACGTCCTTCACATGTGCGCTGACTACATGCGCACCAAGCGTCGAAAAGATGCTCTCCAGCACCCGCGGAGTATCGTATGCCTCAGGGAAGGAACCGACGAAGTTCACCGCGTCCGCGTTGTAGCGCAGTGCCTTAGACCCAACCGCCGCTATTACGTCCAGCACGCGCCGCGGAGAATCAAGCGGCGAGATCACATGACACTCCAGGCCGATGGTCACGCCTTCGCCTTCGGCCACATCGCACACCTGGCGCAGGCTGTCTACCAGGCGTGCCTGCGTTTCAGCCGTATGGTTGTCACGGTGCGGACGCCAGTGGCCCGTCGGGTTCAGGCTGCCAGGTCGGATCAGCTGGTAGACGGCGTTCAGCTTCCCCGCCGCTCGGCATGCTGCCTGCGCCAGGCGCACGCCCTCAGCTCGGATCGCGCCATCCACCGTCACAAGCCCCGGATAGTTGGCGTTGCATTGCGCCACGCGCAGCCCAGCGCCGTCCAGAATCGCCTTTGCGTTTCGCAGCGCCTGATCGGAAACCTGGTCCGGTTGTGCCAACGTGACCGAGGCACCAGTAAACCCGGCCTCGCGCACGCGCCGGGCGTGCTGCGGCGTGATCTTGGCTGGATCTCCGGGCATGAAGCCAACAACACCTGGACGCATGGAACGCCGAGGGTAGCAACCTTATGTGGCCGCCGGCCGCTACGATGCGACGCCATGGATCTAGGACTCGCGGGAAAGACCGCACTGATAACCGGCGCCGCCGGTGGCATCGGACACGAAACCGCCCGCACTCTGGCCGCCGAAGGCGCCAGGGTGGCGCTGGCGGACCTGGGGTCGCCAAGACTGGACGCGGCGATTGCCGGGCTGTCAGGCGCGCTGCGCGTCGAATTGGACGTCACCAGTGAAGACAGCGTCAGCGTCGCGGTGCATCACGCGCTAGACGGTCTTGGCCGGATTGACGTGCTGGTGAATTGCGCGGGCATCTACCGCATTGGCGAGTTGGCAGACGTTGATCCCACCGCCTGGGACCAGATGCTGGACATCAACCTGCGCGGTACCTACTTGGTCTGTCGCGCCGTGCTGCCGGCGATGATTGAGCGCCGGTCTGGCTCCGTTGTCAACCTGTCCTCCATCTCGGGACGCACCAAGTCAACGCTGGCGACCCCGAGCTATGTCGCCTCCAAGGCGGGCATCATCGGCTTCACAATGGCACTCGCGTCCCAAAATGCGAAGTTCGGCGTGCGCGTTAATGCCGTCGCGCCGGGACCGGTAGACACGGATATGATCCGCACCCTACCGGAAGAATTGAAACCCGGCCTGATTGGCACCATCCCGCTGGGTCGCCTTGGCACAACGCACGAGATCGCCATGGCAGTCGCATTCCTGGCCTCCAACGCCGCCGCGTTCATCACCGGTGAGACGCTCAACGTCAACGGCGGCGCCTTCATGATCTAGGCATTCCTGACGGCGTGTGGCGAATGACGCTGCGATGGTCCCGCTGGTAGAGCGCCAGCCAAAATCGGTGCTACCTTCTGGCAGGGAATCAATGAAACACGCGGCGGTGACAAGACTGGCAGTACTTGGCGTGACCGTCGCGCTGGCCGCGTGTACGGTGCCTCTGCCCGTTGCAGATCGGACGCAAGCGACGCAAGCACCTGGCGGACCTGGCGCGTCGAGCCAGATCCTTGCCGGCCTCCCTGTCGCGACGATCCCGGTCGCTCCCGTGGCGACTCAGACACTACCTCCTGACGCGCCATTGCCAACACCCTTTCTAGCCACCGTCACGCCCGTCGCCCCAACGCTACCCGCTCTCCCAACTCTCCCTCCCCCCCCGCGTAGTGAGCTTGCGCCAAACTCCATTCCGGCAGCAACTGCCATCATGGCGACGGCTATTGCCCGCGCAGCCAGCGCAACAGGCACCGCAGCGGCGCTTCCAGCGCAAGAAATCCAGATGAGAGAAATGGCTTTCACACCGGCCACCCTCACTGTCAAACCAGGAACGCGCGTCATCTGGCGCAACCTGGATCGCGTGATGCACCACGTCCAGGGCGGTGAGTTCGATAGCGGGCACCTCTCCTCTGGGCACTATTGGGCCGCACTTCTCGAGCGACCAGGACGCTACGCCTTCATTTGCAGCCTTCACCCCACCATGCGGGCTGACGTCACCGTCACCGAGGACACCTCGCGCCCAGTCCACCTCGGCAGCTAGCAGTTCACGGCTTGCTCACGGCACTTCCCACCGGCTGACGGAGACCCCATCATATTCGCGATAGAGGGTGCGCTGCGCGCCTCGATTGCGTAAGTACTGAGTCGTCAAGTCTCGCGCGTCCCATAACCAATCCTCGAAGCGCATAATCCAGAGACCTTCGCCGCCACGCAGACCACGCGCGACAGCTACGAGCCCGTCCTGCTCGGTCATGCCTGGAAAGTTCGTGTACGGCAGCACCGCCTTGTCGTACCGTTCTGCCCGGTCAGCTTGACCCGCCTGACTTGCTGGTTTGGCGTAGTAGAAGGCAAACGGCCGCTCGGTATATTCGGCCAGGAAGCCAACGCGCTCCCCCGCCCGGATCGACTGCCGGACTAGCGCCGCTGCCGCCCGATAGTCTGGGTTCGGCGGCCGGTGCGCCAGGCTGTACGCCCATCCGCCCGCCAGGAACAGCGCGGCCACAATTCCAACATGCCCTGGCCCCCCAACCAACGCTGACGCAAACATGATGAGCAACGGCACTAGCAGCGGAATGAGGTAGCGGTCCCGGAACACTGGAACCGTGAACTGCACGAGAAAAATCAGCAAGACGGGCACGACCAACCAGATCATCACCATGCCAGCCGCGTGTGATTGGCGCCGCCATAGTCGCCACAACCCCACGAGTGCGATCCCGAGCAATGGAAGCAATAGGTACCGGTCGGGCGCCGGATTGAGATGCCACGTAAGCTGCTCCCCCAACGCTATCAACATCGATGGCAACGACGTTGGTCGATACCCAACGTTGGCGCCCCTGAAAAGCACCGGTGCCTGCCATGCTGCGAGCGGGACATAGGGCACCACCAGCAGCGCCGTCGCCATTCCAAATCCAAGCCACTGCCGGCGCCCGACGCTGCCGGGAGCATGGCGAGACTGGTCCCCATGCCTTGCCCGACTAAGCATCACTATCCCTGCCAGCGTATTAGCAGGAATCTGGAGCGCCGCAAAGATGTGGATGTACAGTGCCAGCGACGAAGACGCCACGTAGGCCGCCCACCAGCGCCACCCTCCGGCAGCGCAGCCGCGCAACAACGCGTACTGCGCACCGATCGCCAGCGCGGCATAGAGCGGATACATCTTGGCATCCTGCCCAAACCACACGTAATAGGGCGAAGTTGCCCCAAGCGCCGCTGCACCGAACGCCGCTGACGCGCTGCGTGTCAGCCGCAACGTGAGTACGCCGAGCAGCGGCACGGCAAGCGTGGAAGCTAGACAGGAGAGATACCGCGCGCCAAACTCGCTCGCACCTGCAAGCCCTATCCATCCCTTGAAAATGAGGAAATAGAGCGGGCCATTCTCGCCAATGGCCACTAGTTTGCGCAGTTGCGACGTAACCGGGTCACCCGCCATCGCAATGGCATCAACTTCGTCCAACCAGAGACTTTGATTGCCAAGTCCATACACGCGCAGCGCAAACGCAAGGAGCGTTAACAGCACGAGCGCCGGCCCAATTGGCACGGCGCTCATGATAGACACGCGATCGATGCGGCCGGAAAACCCGAGAGCGTGGTTACTGAGGCACGCGCTCCGGGAACACCGACATGTAGTCAGTGCCGCTATTGGCGCGCTCGGTCAAGAACCCTTCGGGGTTTGCCGGGTCATACGTCAGGATTGAGCGCTGGAATGCCTGAATGGTGATAGGCACACCGGTGAACCGTGTCACCGTGATCCCGATAATGCGCCCCTTGTCCACTACCGCTGGCAATGCACGAGTGATGGGCAGTCCAATGTCGTGCAGCCAGCCGCCAGGGAAGAAGTCCTGCCGGTTCATGAATTCCCAAAAGTAAGCGGGCACAACATGTCCGGGTGCTGGCGACAGATCCGCCGTAAACGGGATGAAGACGGAACCGTCCCCACGCATCTGCACATTTCCGGTAAAGCCGGGCGGTGGCGCCTCACGACGGCCCTCATCAGACTCAGTTTGCAGCGTGTCATACGTGACAGTTGAGCGCTCGCCGCCGACCGCGCGCAGGCTGCGCACCGCTTTCATCTCATCTACCAGCAAGCCAAATTCAAAGTCAAACGCTGGGTTGCCACTACGATTGGTAGCGCGCCGGTTTTCAAGGCGTGCCTTCTCGAAGTACTGTGAGGGCACGCCATCCTGAGTCGTGGTGACCGGCGAAATGGCCCCTCCCAGGGTGCGCGCTCCATCTACCCGGACGTAGTAGTCCAGGAACTGGGGGTCAGTTGCGTAAAAGCGCACCTGGCGCTCGGCCGGTGGTGGCTGCGGTGACGATGGTGTTGGTTGCGGTGACTGTGCAGATGGTCCGGCCGCCACCTCTCCAAATGCCATCGGCTGCGGCAGCGCAAGGATAATTCCTCCCACCGTCGATCCGGCTGCCACCACGCCCATGGCCCGGCGACTAATTCTGTTCTGGGGCATTAAAGCTCCTCCTGTGCCTTGCGCTTCTGGCCACCCACCCAACGGCGGTACACTGGCCCGGCCGCGCAGCTTTGAAGTGTGAGCAGCAAGTCCGGTGCCAGAGGCCATCCATGATCTGTGAATGTCCCCCCACACTGGCTCGCTTCCCGTTCGATGAGCAGCATTGCTCACCTGGTGACTTCAACGGTTTGGGCGAACAAAAGGACCTAAGTTATGCCGATTTATGAGTACCGCTGCACGACGTGTGAAAAAGAATTTGAGCAGATGCGACCCATCAGCCAGTCCGGCGAGCCTGCCGGCTGCCCCACCTGTGGCGCGTCCTCAAATAAGCTGCCATCCGTCTTCGCTAGTAAAGAGAATTACACCATCAAGGTGCCACGCGGTAACGCATTCCGGGGTCAGGTGAAACCTAGCCAGCACGCATAGTTTCCAGGGTTCCCACGCGCGGGACGACCAGCCGGGGACGCGCCAATCGCCGCGCCCCCCAGGTGGCGAGCGCCGCGCACACTACTCCGGCCAAAACGTCCAACACAAAGTGCTCACCAAGGTAGACCAGGGAAAGTCCCATTGCGGCCGTGTAGAGCAGACCGGCCACTCCGGCGCTGGGACTGATCGCAAACATGGAAAAGCCTAGCGCCGCTGTGACCGCCGTATGTACCGATGGCATGGCCGCCGCCGGGTTTGGATCGCCCAATGCATCAGGATCGCTCTGCCATGCGCGCCCCGCTTCTACAACAACCGACGTCAAACGCGCGCCACGCATGGTCTCAACAATGATCCGCTGTGCGGGTGGGAAGCCCGATTCACGCGCCATGAGCCACGGCGGCTCGGTGGGCAGGGCCACATATCCGGCGAGACCGAGCGCAAAGGTACACGCTAGAGTGGCGGTATAGGTCCGAAAGTGGGGACGCGCGCGCAGCCACACCCATAGCCCGACCAACACGAAACCAAAAAAGTACGATGCGTGAATCCACGTCGCCAAGCCATCCACCAACGCACGTGACCCTGTCGGTACATGCAACTGAAGCCACGCGGTGGGAGTCGTGCCGCCAAAGATGGTTGCTTCTAGCGCAGCCACCGCGCGACCCTGATGCGGAAATGGAGATCCGGCCGCCAATTGACGTAACGCCACGAATAGTGCAGCCGCCGCCGTAAGTGGGAGCCAGTCCCACAAGAACTGTCGCCCTCGTCCGGTCGCGAGTGCGAACAGGAACACCGCGACCACGGCCCGATGTTCGAGCACGCTGCTGTTAGGGATGAGCAAAGCCATCGCCACGGTACCGACTACCAGGCGAGTCGCGGTCAGGCGCCGCAAGAACGGCATACGCTGCCCTCGTCGCACCCTGTGCTCACCATTGATATCAGTCACTTTGGCGCTGTCTCCCGCGCTCGGTAAATCGTGAATCCTTGCACAGCATGCTCCGGCACGTAGAACCGGCCAACGCGCTCCCAGAACGGCGCAGCGCGACCCGGCGCTTCCAGCTCATCGTCAATCCGAATCACGTAGGCCGGTCGGCGTATCGGGTCATCCAGTGTCGCCAGCACCTCCTCCAGCGCGTCGGGTACACGGTTGATCTCCGTCCAGTACAAGTGACGTCCCGCCGACCGCCGCCCGGAGAGGTGGTAAAGGTCCGCTTGGGCAAACGCAGCGTACACCGTTTCCGATTCAGTTGTCTGCCCTCGGATGTACGCCGCTATCTCGCTGCTCGCCAGGTACGCCGGCCGCCGGTAGATCCGCCAGCTCGTTTCGCCGGGCGCTATCCCTACCAGGCGGGCATTGAACCCCACCGCCACCAACGTCGCCAGCGCCCCCACACCCAGCACCCAATGCAGCGACCGGCGCCCTAAAGTGTGCTTCCCTTCAAGCAGTCGCTGAATCGCCACACCACCCAACAGCGCCGCCGGCGGCATCAACCCAACGTAGTAATGCCAGAACCAGTGCCCGCCGGCGGCAGCCCCGGCGCCGGAGCCCACTAGGAACGCCAACCCCACGGCGCCCGTTCGGGTACGCCAGGTAAGGCACGCGCCTGCTGCCGTAAGCAGCCATAGCGGCAAGAGCGCCGCCAGCACGGTTGGTGCGGTCTGGCCGAGATCTCCCAGTAATGCCGGTCCGGCGCTGAATGCCGAATGCGCCTGCACACGGAATCCGACAAGTGAATACCAGTACACCTGCGGATCGGTTGAGACGCCGTGCGCAATAAACGGCAATGCCGCCAGCGCAACACCGCACATCCCAAGAGCACCGCGCCTCGCGATGGCGAGTAGCGAGGTCCGCCCCCACGACTCGCCCCAGATTGCCAGGAAAGGCAGCGCCAGGCCAACACCAAGCAGGGATGTGGGCTTCACCGCAACGGCAAGTGACAGCAACACTCCAGCTAGGAACCAACGCTGAGACGTCGCCAGCCAGAGTGCTGCCACCACCAAAAGGTTCATATAGAGCTCGCCGTTGGCCGTAAAGCCTTCTATTGCGGGCGCCGCCGAGCTGACGGCAAACAAGCCCGCCGCCGCGACCCCGGCCAGTGGCCCGGCGAGTGATGCGGTCAGTCCATATAGCAGGAGGCCGGTCGCGGCGTTGTACAGCGCCGCTCCCAGTCGGATCGCCTCCGTGGACTCACCGAGCAGCGCCATTTGCGCGCCATAGACCAGAAAAATGCCTTGAGGACGATCAAACCAGAGGTCTCGGTACAACGCCAGTCCACGCATCATCCAATGCGCGATGTAGGCATACCCGCCTTCGTCGGTGATCAATGGCACGGAGAGAAACGGCAGCCGCAACCCTACCGACACTGCGGCGATGACCGCCAAAGACAGAGTGCCTACAATCCGCGCTCGGAGTTGATGAATGGATTTAGACCTGCGCGGCAAAATAGCCATTGTCACCGGGGCGTCAAGAGGGATAGGACGCGCCATTGCGCTCAAACTCGCGGAGGAAGGCTGCAGCGTTGCGATTGGCGCGCGTGGCGCGGAGGCACTATCAGCGGTTGCCCAAGAGATAACACAAGCCGGCGGCAATGCGCTCCCAGTTGCCGCTGATCTGACGACGCCGGCTGGCATCACGCAGTTGGTCGAGGGCGCCGTCAAGCACTTTGGCGGTCTGGACATCGTCGTGAACAATTTGGGCGGCAGCGCGCCCGCCAATAAGCCGTTTCTAGACACATCGCTCGAAGATTGGCACGGTGTTTTGGCACTCAACCTCTATCCCGCCATCGAAGCCAGCCGCCTCGCCGTACCGTACTTTCGGGCGCGAGGCGGCGGCACCATCTTGATCATCTCATCCATATATGGCCGCGAATCGGGTGGATACGCCGGGTACAACGCGGTGAAGTCTGCCCTCAACAGCCTCGCTAAAACACTCTCGCGCGAGCTCGCCCCGGACAACGTGCGGGCCAATGCGCTTGCGCCCGGTTCCATCCATTTTCCGGGAGGCAGCTGGGACAAGCGTCAGAAGGCGGATCCCGATGGCATCGCGGCGTTCGTTAAGCGCGATATCCCGGCAGGACGCTTTGGCATGCCGGAAGAAGTCGCCAGCGTTGCCGCGTTCCTGTGTTCGCCTCGCGCCAGTTGGGTGAATGGCGCGTGTATCCCGGTAGACGGCTCTCAGGGCCACAGCAACGTCTAGCGATCACTGAGCGCGGAGCGTAACGGCGCGCACGAGTCTCTTGACTGCCGTTATCACGGCGGGTAAGGTATCAGCGGACGATATAACAGCGGCTGAGTGGCCGCTCGGCGAGGACATGGGTGACCCGGGGTCCCTATGTGTCGTCCAGGAGAGAAGTTGAGATGCCACGCGCCGCGGAACGAGACGCGTCTGCCGGCACAGCGACCGGTGATCTGCCATCCGGCACCACGCCGGCGCTCATCCTTTCCGTGCTAGCGGATGGCCCGCTGCACGGCTATGGCCTGGCAAAGGAGATTGAGCGGCGCAGCGGCGGGTTCTTCACCGGCAGTTGGGGCAGCCTCTACCCGGCCCTCCAACGCCTGGAGCAAGACAGCCTGATTGAAGGCGTCTGGGAGCCATACCCACCCCAGGGAAAACGCAGGCGTCGTGTCTACTGCCTCACTACCCAGGGCCGCAGTGCTGCAAAACAAGCTGCGGGCCGCTGGCGCCAATTCGCCATGCGCATCCTACAGGTGATAGGAAACGGCGATGACGCGTCCGTCGTACCCGCCGCTCTGCCCGTGCTTGCAACCAAACGCGCCTAGCCACGCGTACTATAGGGCAGATGCAGGCTCGTCGATCCGGTCCGGTCGAAGGGTACTTGGAAGCGCTGGCTCTCTCCCTAGAGGGAAAACTGGACCCGGCGCTTGAAGCAAATGGGATCATCACGCCGCTGGGCTGCGTCGCTCGCGCCGCGCTGCTTGAGCAGATTGGCGCGGATCTCGACGCAGCTGTCCGCGACCTCATGCTGGGCGGCGTTCCCCGCGAGCGCGCCGAAGCGCTGGCCATTGAGCAGTTCGGCCCGGCGCCGCGGCTGGGTGTAGACCTCCTCGTTGCCCGTCGGCGCGAAGCGGTGTTGGCCTGGGAGCGCAGCCGGGACTCCATCTGGTGGTGGACTGAGCCGCTCATGCCCGTTTTCGCGATCTGTATAGCGGTCTTCCTCGCCGCGCTCGCCCCCGCGCTCAGCGTGGTAGCCGGGATCGCCGCTGAGCCGGCACTCGGGCCGCTCGCCATCGCGCTTGTCCCGCTCGTCGGCGCCGTGATTGTCGGCATTTCAGAAACGCTCGCTGGCGACATCGACGGCCGGCTCAGCCGCTAAGTAGTAGGTGCTAGACCTGCCGGTCAACGATCACGTCCCGCACGCCGGGCACTGCGCGACAGAGTGCTTCAACCCGGCCCGGCGACACTTCCTTAACCAACAACAGCGAAACCCGCACCCGGCCCAACTTGATGGCGACGGCGCCAACCGCAGCCGCGACCAATGGATCGGTGCGCAGTTGAGGCCCTAACGCACCAATCAGCTCCTCATCGCTCGCAACCCGGTTGACTGCGTCCCACACTCCCGGTGTCGTCCGCGCCAGCCGCTCGGCAACCACCTTGCCGCCTACTGTGCCCGTCCAACCTTCCAGCACCGCGACGCCACGCGATACACGCACGACTAGCTCACCATCACGAGTGAGAGGGTCTTGCTTCAAATCTTCCCTCAGATCTGCCTCGACTACGCTATCCGGCCGTGCTGCACCCCACACGTGAGGGTGCGGGTCTGGCACCAGCCGTCCCATTTCACGCCGGAACGTGCCGCGGGCCAGAAGCGTTTCAATCGGCACCGCCAGCCTGTGCCACGTAAGATCCATGTCGGCGTCGTGCTCAGAATGGCCGATGTCCGACGCCATCCCTACAAGGTAATTGGTCCGGGAAAACGCCCGTACAATCACTAACCGGTCACCGCTGGCAGCATGCAGGACACTTTCGATCCGGCCGGCAGGTTCGTCGCCCGCGAGCACGTACCCACCGGGGACCACGCCGTCGATGCCCACCACCGGTGAAGGGTACGCGGCAGTTGCGACTAGCGTAGTCCGAGTGCCCCAGGCGCAGAGCCGCGAGGCATATAGGGCAGAAGATCTGGTGGCACTGTTCCCTGCCACTCGCGGCCTGGTACCAGGATTGGGGGACAGGTCCCAGGCACGGCGTCAGTCAAGAAGATGTCGACTGCCCGGTTGCCCGGACAGATTGGCGCCCGCACCACGTCCGAGGGCATGGCGAATCCTTGATTTGGCTTCCCGCGCAGCGTTTGCTCCAGGAAGTCTTTCCAGATATACCCGGCACCAAGCGATCCCGCGACCTGGAGCATGGCCGAGTTATCAGTGTTGCCCACCCATACACCGGTAACCAGCGTTGGCGTGAATCCAATGGTCCATGAGTCTTTGTAGTCATTGGTGGTACCGGTCTTCACCGCGGCCGTCCTGCCACCGGCCACATCAAGCACATTGCCGAACGCCGGGCGCCTTGCGGCCACATCTGAGAGGATGTCCGAGACCATATACGCCAGTCCCGGCGAGATGACCTGCTGCCCCTTTGACTCGGTCTTTTCATAGATCACATTGCCATCCCGGTCCAAGATCTTGAGGAACGGCGTTGGCTCTATTCGCGAGCCGCCATTAGCAAATACGCCGTACGCGCTGGTCATGTCCAGCAGCCGCACCACGCCCGCTCCGAGCGTGAGACTCGCCACCTCCGGCAACTCGGTGGTCACACCCAATGTGCGCGCCATCTTGATTAGTTCTTTGGTGCCTACCGCTTCTTGCACCAGCAAGGCCGGGATGTTGTAGGAATTCGCGAGGGCCGAGCGGTACGATACGTTGCCGTGGTACTTCCCATCATAATTCTGCGGCTGGTACCACCCCGTACGGCTGGTAATGTCCGCCTTCTTCAACGGGACATCCGCCACGTTGCTGGAAGGGAACATTCGCTTGGTGGCAAACGCGGCTGCATACGCGAAGGGCTTGAATGAGGAACCGGGCTGCCGCAGCGCCGTAGCAACGTTGACCTGGCCGTCAATCTCCTTGTTGTAGTAGTCGTAGCTGCCCACCATCGCCAGGATCTCACCGGTCTGGGGATCGATGGCGACGAGTGATCCGTTGTTCACCTTCTGCCAGCGAATCTCGTTCACACGGCGCCTAATGATCTCTTGGGCGCGCGCGTTTGCGTCCACATCCAGCGTCGTAATCACTTGCAGCCCCCCACGCAGAACCTCCGGGTTAATGCGCTGCTGGAGCTGCTCCTTCGCAAAGAAGGCAAAGTGCGGATGCTGGATGTTGGTCTCCTGCATCTTATAGGTAAAGCTCGTAGCCTGCTCAGCCGCCGCGTCCGCCTCTTCCTGAGACGAAAAGCCAAGCCGGACTATTTGATCCAACACCTGACGCTGACGCGCCAAGGCAGACTGCGGGCGCTGCACAGGGTCGTACGTGGAGGGCAGCTGCACCAGACCCGCAAGCACTGACGCCTCCGCAAGCTGGAGGTCCTTGGCGCGCATGCCAAAGTACGACAGCGAAGCTGCCTCAATGCCATACGCCTGATTTCCGTAATAGACCTGATTGAGGTACATCTCAAGGATCTTGTCCTTGGAGTAGAGAGCGTCTACCTGCGTCGCCAGGACAATCTCGCGCAGCTTGCGGATATAGGTCTGCTCATCGGTCAACAGCATGCGCTTGACCAGCTGCTGCGTGATGGTGGAAGCACCGCCTACTGTCTCGCCGGTCCTAATATTGTCCATGGCCGCGCGCAAGATCCCTCGGGGATCAAATCCACGGTGCTGATAGAAGTTGGCGTCCTCGATCGCTAGCGTCGCCTGGATCATGATCGGCGCAACCTGATTCAAAGGGATGGCGATCCGGCGCTCCTCGTAGAATTCGTAGAGCAGATGCTGGCCTGTGCGGTCGTAGAGTTGCGTCACCTGTGGTAGCGGCAGCGAGTCCAGCTTGGCTGGATCCGGCAAGTCACGCCGCAGCGTGTTGTACGCGTAGACCGTTCCAGCGCCACCAGCCACAGCGGTGCCGCAGCCCAGTATGCTGACGAACAGGAAGTTGAAAATGCCGATCAACACGATTAAAGGCACCCGCTTCTTTGTCGGCCGCTGAACGCGGCGGTGGAGAATAAGGCGCTGGATTTTGTCTGATCGCTGCACGGCGCTCATCACTATGCAACCTCCATGCCGTGCGGATGTCCAATTTCGCCCCGGTCACGTTAGAATCGCTTCGCAAGGAGAAATTAGAGTGGAAGAGACCAAGCAGCCTCAGATAGTGGCGTACCTCAAGCCGGTGTGCGGCTGGAGCAACGGCGTGCGCGCCGTTTTCCGCAAGCACGGCCTGCCGTTCGAAGACAAAGACATTATCAATGATCGGACCGTGTATAGCGAGATGGTCCGTAAAAGCGGCCAGCCGCTGTCTCCATGCGTCGAGATCGACGGTGAGATGCTGGCCGACGTTTCCGGCCCCGAAGTCGAGGAGTATTTGGTTACTAAGGGTCTGGTGAAAGCCACGGCCAGCGCGACGGCCTAGTCTTAAAAGATCTCCTTGGCGTCAGCATGATCATCATCATGGCCCAAGGGGCCTCCGATCCAGACGTGGCTCGGGTCGTGGCCGATGTCGAGAACACCGGCTTTCGGCCCTTTATCAACCCAGGCGTTGAGCGCAAGGTAATCGCACTGCTCGGTGAAGTTGATGTCGATAAGCTTCAGCTCGTTGACCACTTCTCCACGCTGCCCGGTGTTGAGCGCGTCCAGCTCATCTCTGAGCCATACAAGCTTGCGTCGCGCCAGACACACCCCGAATCGCTCCAGTTCGAGCTTGGACTTCATCCCGATGCCAAGCGTGTCACCATCGGTGGCCCAGACTTAGTAGTAATGGCCGGGCCCTGCTCGGTCGAGTCTGAACCCCAGATGGTAGGCGTGGCCCACTCGGTGAGTGCGGCGGGCGCCACGGTGCTGCGCGGCGGCGCGTTCAAGCCGCGGTCGTCCCCCCACAGCTTCCAGGGTATGGGCGTTGAGGGATTGAAGCTGCTGGCGACGGCACGCGCCGCTACAGGCTTGCCGGTAGTCACCGAGATCATGGATCCGCACGATCTGGATGTGATCTGCCGCTACGCAGACGTGCTCCAAATTGGAGCACGCAATATGCAGAACTTCTCGCTCCTGCGCTACGTTGGCGAGACGCGGCACCCGGTGCTGCTCAAGCGCGGACCCGGCGCAAAGATTGCCGATTTCCTACTCGCCGCCGAGTACATCTTGGCCGGCGGCAACCAGCACGTGATCCTATGCGAGCGCGGCATCATCACCTTTGAGAACAGCACCCGCTACACCACGGACATCAACGCCGTCCCGGTGCTCAAGAAGCAGACCCACCTACCAGTGGTGATCGATCCCAGCCACGCCACCGGCGACTCGGCCTACGTCCCGTCTATCGCAATGGCCGGCATCGCCGCCGGCGCCGATGGCCTCATCATTGAGGTGCATCCCCATCCCGCCGAGGCCGTCTCGGACGGCAAGCAGTCGCTCACACCCGACCAATTCACGACGCTCATGGTGAAGCTCACGCACCTGGCGCCAGTTGTAGATCGAAAGCTTATTGCGTCGCTCGCACCTGTAGCCGCTGGTTAGGTGCGCCGCGGCCAGATTTGCAGCGGGACCGGCCCTGTAGGTGGGGCATCATCAGCCGAGTGATCCGGCTCGGCAACGTACACCTGATCACCATCGGCAACAACGGTAGACGTTTCCGTCAGGCCGCTAGCGCGGCGCTGCGCCTCCTCTAGCGTAAGCGTCTCTTTGTTCCAGCGTACTTGGCTGGCACCGCGTGATCCCAGCGTCTGCAAATACGCCGCCAACTGCCACGCCTCAAGGCGCTGGACTTCGTCCTGACCCGACATAATGCTTTCAGTCTAGCGCCTGGCCGCCGCAAAGCCCGCTTCTTCCTCCACAATGAGAGCGAAGTCGGCCGCTTCGTCAGCGGAGATACCCGTTTCAGCGGCAATCTCGCCCACCGTCGCGCCGCACGCTACGAGAGAGCGAACCTCCTGCAGACGCGCAAGTAACGCTTCAGCCTCGCCTGCGTCGTAGCGAGCCGTCGTTGCGAGCATCCGCCAGTCCTTGCCGGTCTCGTGCCATTCAACCACCGCCCGGCGCCGCCAGCGTACCTTAGTTGCGTCCAGATCGGCCTCGTCCCGGGCTACCGGGATCACGGTGCCCGAGCGCAATTGCCGGACCATGCCATCCAGGCTGGTCAACGACTTCTCAAAGCGCGTGAAAAAGCTGTGAATCCAGATTGGCCGGTGACCGTCCGAGCTGGCTACCGCCACTTTGCCGTGCTCTCGCGCGAAGTCCCATGGAGAGTTGATGAAAGTCCGCGCGCAGCTGAGGCGCTTTCTTCAGGATGTCTCCCCCGTTCCAGACTTCGACCGCGTCAATCCGCTCAGGCGGCGCCGCTGGAACGTTCACCTCCATCTCACGGCCGTTCCGCAACACGCGATCCCGGAAAGGATGCGCACGAATTGCGGCCCAATGATCCGGAATGTGGGTCGGAAACGGGTCGTGCTTGCGCCAGCCCCACTCTTCTTCCACGCCTCGACCGAAGACCACCACATGCCCTTGGTCGCTCGTCGTGAGCTCCATGCCTACGAGAACCAGCACGTCGTCACCTGTTTGCGCCGCCATCTCCCGAACCGCGACCGCACCGGATGCTGAGTCGTGATCCGTCACGGCCACTACTCGGCGCCCAGCCGCACGCGTCATCTCCAGCAGGCGCCGGTGGGACGTGTAACCGCACAGCGAAGTAAGGGTGTGTACGTGCAAATCAACGTCACGCGCGGACGTGTCTTGAACTGCGCTCGCGCGCGAAGTAGCGGGTGTACTGATGCCGCTGATCACGGGGGAAAGAATACGGTTTCTGGTGCTACAGTCGACCCTCATGTGGGCGTCACTTGTCGCCTCGCTTGGAGCCACGCAGCTTGCCGCCGTGCTCACCGCCTGCGCAGGCGCGGGCGTGGCACTGGTCGCGCTTGGAGTAGCAATCCACGCGGTTGAGCGGCGCGGCACGTCAGCCGGTAGAGACCCGTCCCTCTCCCATGCTCCTCATGCAGGCAGGCGCGCTCGCCACGCGTACCTCAGCGCCAAGGAGCTTTCCCGCCTTTCCTCGTTCCGGCCGCGTGCCCGCCTCATGGCGGGCGAGCCGTTGGGCGGCGCTGGCTGGTGGCAGGAGGTGCGGATGGCGTGGAGCGAAGGCTACGCGGGCTGGGTCATTGCCTGCCTGCTGGGCTCATTCAGCATGGCCACTCACTTTGGCGCCTACTGGATGATCTCCGGAGGTGGCTGGCTGGGGGCTATCGCCATCACGCTGCTTAGCACCGGCTTGATGGTCACTGCCTGCGCCTGGGTCGGTCTTGGCCTCATTTCCGGACGCTAGCTTCGTTTCCTCCATCTGCCGCCGTGCCTCGCGCTCGCGCCGCACCTCGTGGATCACCACGGAGATTGCGGCCGCCACGGGAACGGACAGAATTGCCCCAGTCACGCCATAAAGCTCGCTGCCAATCAGCAGCGCCATCATTACCGCCAGCGGGTGGAGCGAGACGGCCCGCTCCATGACCTTAGGCACTACCACCGCGTTCTCCACCTGCTGCACGATGACGTACAGGCCCAATGTGAGAAAGCCATGGAACGGCGAAACGAAGAATGCCACGATCACCGCAGGCACCGCGCTGAAGATTGGACCGACCATAGGCACAGCCTCGCCCAGCGCCGCCACGAGCGACAGCAGCACAGCGTACGGCACACCGATCAGCAGTAGCCCCACGAGCGTAATAGCGCCGATGATGGCGCTCAGTGTGATTTGGCCCCGAACCCACCCGCCTAGCCGCTCGCCAATGTGCTCCGTGACCAGCGCAAACTGGGGCCGCCGGTCCGGAGGAAGGAATGTGATGAAATAGCGCCGTATCCGATCCGCATCCGACGTGAGATAGAGCGCCAGAAACAGAATGAAGATGAAGTTCAGCGCGCCACCTAGGAAGCCCAAGAAGAACTGAAACACCACGAGCGCCTGTGTGAGTACACCGGACAATTGCGCCACGCTGCCCCGCAGTTGGTCAGGCAAACCGTCAATTACTCCCGCCGGGAGGAACGGGTAGCGCGAGGGCAATCCCTCTACCCACTCCTGGACGCGAGAGGCATATTGCGGCAGGCTGCGCGCCAGATCTTCCACTTGCAAGATGGCAGGCGGAATGATCACCACGCCCAGCAACACCATCAGCCCGATGAGCAACGCATAGATGAACACCACCACGAGGGCGCGAGGTGCCTGCCGGCGCCGTGTAGCGCTTGCGGTTCCCGGATCAATCGCCGGCGCGAGGCGGTCCACAATTGGCGTGATGCCCGCTGAGATGATGACGGCGAGTAGCAACTGAACTACAACCGCCCGAAGCATGTACAGCAGGTACAGAGTCAGGAGCGTGCCAATGGTGAAAAGGACGCTTCGCGTTGTCACGCGCCAAAGAACTGATTCGCTCACCATATGTCCATTGGACCTCGCCTGCTTTTGGGGCGCCATCTGCGCTTGAGGCACCACATGCTCTTGGGGGACTATGTGGGCATCATAGCAGCGGCCCTGCTACCGTTTGAACGGTAAATTGTAGGCGCACTATGAACGGAAACAACGGAGCGATGCAGCCCCCTGAGACTCCCGGCGGGAGCCACCGGCCACCCACGACAAAGCTCGGTGGGCGCCGGCGGCTGGCTATGATCGGAGTCGCAGGTGAGAGCGTCGGCGTGCTAGCGGGCGCGGCGGCCTGGCGCGTCTCGGGTGAGCCCGCCTGGATCCTGATGGCCGTGGTCTCGTTCGCCCTGGCGCTCATTATGCTGCGCCACATCTAAACCGCCGGTCTTGCCCTTCTTCCCGGCCCGCTATTGCCCGCCCCTCTCCTCGCGCCGTTGATCAGAGAGTTCACCGTCGCAGTCTTCGTTGTCCACGAGGATCGCGTTCTGCTGCACCGTCACCGAAAGCTGGGACTGTGGCTGCCGCCCGGTGGGCACATAGATTCCGGCGAGCTACCCGACAACGCCGCCGTCCGCGAGACGCTCGAGGAAACCGGCGTTCACATTCAGCTCATTGACGGCCCGCTTGCCCTGTCTAATGAACACGCCGCGACACTGGATGAGCCGGCCCGCCTCGTCCAGCCACTTGGCATCCAGCTTGAGAACATCGGTCCGGGACACCAGCATATTGACCTGATCTATGTCGCACGTCCCCTGGCTGCTCGGGCGATCGAGCTCCGGGAGGAAACCGGCTCGACCGGCCTCGCGTGGTACGCGCCGGAAGAATGGGAGCGTATTGGCGTCACTGGAGAAGTGCAAGGCTGGGCACGCGCCGCCATCGCCGTGAATCGGTCTCAGTCGACAGTCACCGTGCACGGAAGCCAACCTGGTATAAGATAGCCCGGATCGTGGCCCTACTCGGCCACGTGTATCACCGGGCGCGGCCAGTAGGCGCGCGTCCGGACACGCACAGACGCAGGAGCGCTACGCATGCCATATAGCTACAAGAACAGTAAAGGTCAGACCTATATCCTTCACGGCAAAGAGGTCACACTTCAAGGCGGCCGCAAGCAGAAGATCCATTACTTCGCACGCGAAGCCAAGCCCGAGGCGCTTGATGCCGTCCCGGCCGGCTACAACGTCATCGAAAACCCCCGCACTGGCCTGCCCTTTCTAAAGCGCGGCGACAAGTAGTGCGCCCTCCGGGCTTCTAGCCTGGGCGCTATCGATTACCTGCCCCCTTTCCCCTGCCGGGAGACGGGGGTTTCGCGTTTCTAGGAAGCTACACTCGCGTGCATGTCCTCCAGGTTGGTCTATTCGAGCGAAGATGGACGAATCACGCTCCCAAGGGACAAGGCAGCCTCCGACGCCGGAAGTAGGAGGAATACCGGCAGCGCGGCCCGCAAGAAGCATGTGGGACCCTCGGTTCCCAGTGCCCCCGAAGACGGCTGGGTACGCCTCTGGCGAACAAAGGGGGGGCGCGGCGGCAAGACCGCCACCGTTATTACCGGCCTCGGCCAGAACGGTCCCGGCTTAGAAAAACTGGCCGTTGAGCTGCGCCGGTTCGCAGGCGCCGGCGGAAGCGTCCGAGACGGCGCAATCGAGATCCAGGGTGATCATCGTGACCGCATGCAAAAACATCTGACCGAACTTGGCTACCGCGTTAAATTGGCCGGCGGCTAGAGCTGTGCCGCCCGCTAAACGACCCGACGCCGAGAGCTTGAATGACGTGGCCTGGCGCATCCTTTCCGATCTCATGACCCCTGACGGCGCGTTCGCATCGCTCGCGCCCGAAGCGCTGCAAGGTCTCATCGAGCTCCGGATAGAGCGCGAGTCAGAACAGCTCGGGGTCTCGGTGTCGGATCTGGCGCGCGCCTTCGAGCGCGCCATGACTGACCTCACCGGCAGCGCTCGCCCGGCACCTGGTACTCCCGATCTCTGACGCCTGACCCTGGACGGCCCGCGTTACCATTCGCCCGCGGCTAAGCCGCCAGTGGCAAGGGAGAAACCAAGGATATGGCAGGCTACCGCGTAGTAGAGCCGGAGGCGATGGAAGCCACAGGTAGGGAGATCTTTGAGCGCCTGGGCACGCCTGCAGACGCAGCCGCCGAAGTGGCCGCGCACCTGGTCCGCGCCAACCTAGCTGGACACGACAGCCATGGCGCCATCCGCATCCCCCAGTACGCTATGCAGATCGGCCAGGGCGCTATTACGCCCGCTGCTCGGCCGGAGGTGCTGAGCCGCCGGGGCGCCGCGCTCCTGATTGACGGTGGTAGCGGCTTCGGCCACTTTACAACCGCCTTCGCTCTCAAGGAGACCATGGAGATTGCGCGCGAGCTCGGCGTCGCTACCGCGGCCATCCGCCGTGCCAATCACATCGGCCGCGTCGGAGACTACGCCGAAACCGCCGCGCGCGAGGGAATGGTTGCCATCCTGACTGTCGGCGGCGCTGGCCCAGGCGTCGGTGGCGCCACCCCCTTCGGCGGCGCACAACGCTTTCTAGGCACCAACCCCTGGTCTATCGGCATCCCTACTACCGACGAGTACCCCGTCCTGATTGACTTCGCCAGTACCGTCGTGGCTGAAGGGAAGGTGCGCGTCGCGCGCGACAAGCACGCCGCGCTGCCACCAGGCTGCATCGTGGACAAGCACGGACAGCCGTCCACCGATCCGGCCGACTACTACGATGGCGGCATGCTCCTTCCGTTCGGAGGGCACAAGGGCTACGGACTGGCACTCGCCTCGGCAATGCTGGGTGGCATGGCCGCCATCGGCGATCCCGCGCCTAACCTGGCCGGTTCCGGCACCGTCTCCGGCTCGTCCGGTGAGCGCATGGCCGGCGCACTGATCGTCGTGATCGATCCCGGCGCCTTTGGCGATGCAACCACCTACCGTGAGGCAGTCGGCCGGCTCAGCGCCAGCGCTCGCCAGGTGCCTCCCGCTCCGGGCACACGCGAGGTACTCATTCCCGGAGAGCCCGAGTCGCGCACCACCGCTCAGCGCCGCCAGGAAGGCATCTCACTTCCGGACGACACCTGGGATGCAATCTCCAAGGTCGCCGCCGAGCACAGAGTCTCTATGCCCCAAAGTCGCGCCATCTGATGACACTTCGCGCCGTCGTCATCGGCGCCGGGTTCGCGGGCGAGGGACACACCATCGCGATGCGCCACGCCGGCGTCGAGGTCGTCGCCATCTGCGCGCGTCAGCAAGACGTTGTGGGCGCAGTCGCCGCGCGTCTCGGCATTCCGGAAGCGTCAACCAACTGGCAGGAAACACTTCACCACGTACGTCCGGACATCGTCTGCCTTGGAACCCCGGGAACGCTGCGCCGCCCCGTGATCGAAGTGGCGGCTGAGCTTGGCTGCCACGTGTATTGCGACAAGCCGCTCGCCACAACCGCTGCCGAAGCGCAGTCCTACTTCGAGCTGATGGAACGCGCGGGCCTAAGGCATGCGTATGCCTCGACGCACCGCTACGATCCGAGCGTTGCCTGGCTGGCCGAGCTGGTTCGCGATGGCGCAATCGGCGCTGTCACGGAGATTGAAGCCACCTTCCGGCGCCACCTCCCCCCCCTTACGCCCTGGACCTGGTACGACACACTGGCCACCGGAGGTGGTCTGCTTAATAATGCCTTCCCGCACTGGCTTGGCATCCTCACGACGATCACAGGCGCAGAATTGTCCGCTGCTATGGGCGAGTCCCGTGTCTTACGTGACAATGCGCCACTTGTCCCGGACCTGCACGACTTCCGCGACCGTGCCAAGCACACTCCTCCCACTCCCCAGGCTGCCGGCGCCCTAGCGTGGCGCCCCTGCGATGCCGACAACGCGTTCACCGCCATGCTGTGTTACGGCGCCGTCAACGTCTCCCTCTCCGTCACCGGCTCCATCGCGACCTGGCCGCCCAACGGCTGGCGCCTACACGGCACCGGCGGGACCCTCATAGCGGACGGCCACTACTCATACGCCGTCTCGCGTCAACGCTCGGCCAAGGGCGAACGAGAGCCTCTACCCGTTCCCCAGCGTCTCGTCGAAGCACTCCCCTCTCCCGGCGACGAGTTTCAGAACAAATGGGCGGCCTTGGCGGCGGACTTCGTTGCGGACATCCAGGGCAAGCCCACCCACTCCTATCTCACATTCCGCGACGGGTGGCGCTTCCAGCTCGCTATCGAAGCCATCCGTGAAGGTCGCGGCTGGACAGTGCTACCCTAGTCCTAGCAGGAGTATTCAGATGGACGACGATGCCGAGCGCGGCGTAATCTTTATCCTAGGCCTCATCTTTGGACTTGGCGCGATGTGGCTCATCTTTACCTCCCGCGGTCGCAAGACTGCCCAGCACGTTTTTGAAGCCGCCGGCGACCTTGCAGAAGACCTCGCGGACACCGCCGGGGACGCCATGGAAGAAGTCACCGTAACTGCTGGCAAAGCCCGGAAACGCTTTCCCTTTTAGTCGCGCTTCAGTCTTGACCGGAGACCCGCATATGGGGCCATTTGGGCCCCATCTAGATTCCCCAGGCTCTTCTTGGAATGGGGGTGCCCCGGTCTAGCGGATGGCCACGGCACCGTCTCCTTTCCAGTTTCGCCTTCCACAAACGTTTTCTATATAGACGGGAGTCCTCGCGCATCCTTACTTTCACGCTGCTCCTGGCAGCATCCGCCTACCGTATCCACGCGTGCAGCACGGGCGACCGTTCAAGTTCGGTGTTGCCACTCAGACACACCCATGATGAGCCCTCCGGCTACACACGGCTACGCAGGGTTACACAAAATCGGTCTCATGCCCGTTTCCAACGCAGAGAATGGCCCAAACTGCACAGGTTACGCGCGTATGCGTTGCCAGTCAGTCACCATATTCGCAGCGCGGATTGCGATATTCCAAAACAAACGTCCGCCGCGGTGACCACGCCCATCACCTAGCCTGCGCGGATGACGGCAACTGCTTGGCTGCCCGTAGTGCGTCCAGGGGTAAGTACAATGCCGCCTCGTGAGAGAAGAGCAAGTGAGATGACGGCACCCCAGGAAAAGCGACTCGGCGGCAAGGTGGCAATCGTCACCGGATCGGCCACCGGCATCGGCCGTGCATCGGCCATTGAGTTTGCTCGCGAAGGTGCAGACGTGGTGATCAACTACTCGCGCTCCGAGGCAGAAGCCATTCAAACGCGAGAGGACTGCGCCGCCCTCGGCGTGCGCGCCCTCATGATCCAGGCCGACTGCTCCATAGAGGATCAAGTCAAACAGCTCGTCGAACGTGCCTCTTCGGAGCTGGGCGGAATTGACATCTTGGTCAACAACGCCGGCCGTACTCGCTTCATCCCCTTTCAAAGCATGCCCGAATCGCTGAACGAGATCACCGATGAGGACTGGCGCGCCATCTTCGGTCTCAACGTCATTGGAACCTTCTGCGCCACCCGTGCTTGCACGCCCCACATGCTTAAGCGCGGCGACGGCCTCATCGTCAACGTTTCCTCCGTCGCGGGACATACCGGCGCCGGCTCTTCCATCCCCTACGCCGTCTCGAAAGGCGCCATGACTACCCTCACCAAGTCACTCGCTAAGGCACTCGCCCCCGCCATCCGCGTCAACGCCGTCGCACCCGGCATTGTCACCACGCGCTGGGTCGCCGGACGCGAAGATCACGTCGAGCGCTACGCTAAAGACACCCCCATGCAGCGCGCCGCTACCCCTGAAGATGTCGCCCGCGTCATTGTCTCCTTCGCCACCCACGGCACCTTCCTGACCGGCGAAGTGACCGTCGTCGATGGCGGCCGGGAGATGCGCTCATGACCACCATCGAGCCCGCCTTCCTCACCGGCCGCCCGGCCGAAACCTCATCCCCCCTTTCGCCAGCAGGGACCGGGGGCCATGGAAAGCCGGGACTGGACGGAGCAGAGTCCCTCGAGTTCGGCGTTATCGGCAACTACGTCGGCGGCCAGTGGTCGGTCCCGGACGACGCTCGGCTCGAAGATATCTTCAATCCCGCCACAAACAAGCGTCACGCCAAGGTGGCCATCTCCAACCGCGCCGAGGTTGTCCGTGCGGTCGACGCCGCTCAGGCCGCCTTCCCCGAGTGGCGGCGCACACCACCGGTTGAGCGCGTGCGTCCCTTTTTCAAGCTCAAGGAGCTAATGGAAGCCCACTTTGAGGACGTCTCGCGCGCCATTACGCAAGATCACGGCAAAACGCTCGACGATGCGCGCGGCGAAGTGCGCCGCGCCATCGAGAACGTGGAGGTCGCGTGCGGCATCACGACGCTCCAGATGGGGTACGGGCTGGAGGACGGTGCCGCCCGCGGGATCGACGAGTGGGCCATCCGCACACCGCTCGGCGTCTTCGCCGCCATCTGTCCATTCAACTTCCCCGCCATGGTCCCGTTCTGGTTCCTGCCCTACGCCGTCGCCACGGGCAATACCTTCATCGTCAAGCCTTCCGAGCAGGTGCCAGTGGCGTTGCTCAAGATTTTTGAGTTGATTGACCGGGCCGGCTTCCCACCGGGCGTACTGAACCTTGTCAATGGCTCGCGCGAGACCGTCGATGCCTTGCTCGACGAACCGCGCATCCAGGGCATTTCGTTCGTCGGCTCGTCACCCGTAGCCAAGTACATCTACACCCGTGCGTCCGCTAATGGGAAGCGCGTTCAGGCCCAGGGTGGCGCCAAAAACTGCCTTGTCGTTATGCCGGACGCGGTGCCTGTGCTCGACAAGGCGGTGCCCAATATCCTCGGCTCAAGCTTCGGCGCCGCCGGCCAGCGCTGCCTGGCCGGCTCCATGCTAATCACCGTAGAGGGCGCCCACAAGGCGGCGCTGGAAGCCGTTGTGGAGGCGTCTCGAAAGATCAAGGTCGGCTACGGTCTTGAACCCGGCGTTGACCTGGGTCCCGTCGTCTCCGCCAGCGCCAAGCAACGCATCGATGGTCACATCGCGGAGGGCGAGAAGGCCGGTGCGCGCGCCGTGCTAGACGGTCGTGGCGCCAGCGTGCAGGGCTATGAGGAGGGCTACTTCCTCGGCCCAACCATCCTTGACGGCGTCGATGCCGAGATGCCGCTCAGCCAGACCGAGATCTTCGGACCAGTGCTCAGCGTCACCCATGTGCCAACGTTACAAGACGCCATCGATCGGATCAACGCCAGCTCGTTCGGCAACGCGGCCAGCATCTATACCCAGAGTGGCCGGACAGCCCGCGAGTTCCGCTACAACGTCGTCGCTGGAAACATTGGCATCAACGTAGGCGTCGCCGCTCCAATGGCGTACTTTCCCTTTGCCGGAATGAAGGGCAGCTTCTTCGGCACGCTCCACGGCCAGGGCCGGGACGCCGTCACCTTCTTCACCGACACTAAGGTAGTCGTCGAGCGCTGGCTCTAGGCCCTATTCGCCAGCGTTGACGCCCGATTCCACGGAGGGGTCGAAGCGCAACGTGCCAAGAATGTCCTGATACGCGCGGCAAACGGCGTCTTCCAGGTCATCCCGAACGTCGGTGCCCGCCGTGAAGTCCACCAGGCGCGGGTTGCGCGGCGTTGAGACGCGACATTCCAACGCTGGCTGGCCGCGATCAAGCGCCTCAACGCCCTTCTTAGTCAGTAGCACCGTCACAACCGGCTCGCGCTGGTCAGTACGGCCCGGAGATCGGTAGCCGAGCACCTGCCAGGTGCGCGAGCGTCCATCCCGCGCGTCGGGCAACCGCACAGCCTCGCCACCCCCATTGAACGCATCAAGCAGAGTCGCGCCAAACCCGGCCAGTACCTGATCAACCGTGACGCTCGCCGCCTCAAACTGTCGCTCCAGCCGCTCGATCGACTCGCGCCGCTGGCGCTCGGTGCGCAGCTTCTCCCGTAACTGCTCTGCTACGCGTGCGCGCACAGCGTCAAAGGTAAGCCTATTCCGGCGCGCGCCGCTGGTGGTGGGAACGCTAAGCTCGTCTAGATTGACCCCCTCCAGCAACCGGTTTAGTGCCGCGTCCCAATCCTCGTTTGCCGGTCCGCCGTCGTTATTCGCGCCGCCCTCCAGGTCTCGCTCAGCCATCCCTACCTTTCCAGAAGTATATCGACGGCCAGGTTCTTATTAGGTTGCTTCAGGCGCCATCACGCCAATCGGATCAAAGGGCGCCAGTGACTGCTCGAGTCGTTCGCCTAGTATGAGCTGCGACAACAGCCGTCCCACCGCGGCGCTGACCGTTACGCCGATGGCGCCATGGCCCGACGCAACGTACCCGTTGTCCAGGCCCGGCACACGTCCAACCGGCGGAAGTGCAGGCGGGCGCCCGGGCCACGTGCCCGAAGCGTCCGGCTCTACCTCGTCGGTCATCAACACTGGCCTGAACCCGGCCCAAACGTGCTTGACCCCTGCCGTTTCAAGCCCGGGCGCCAGTCGCAGCGCCAGGTCGGCCAGGAACTTCATTCCATACGTGGTCACTCGCGCATCGAACCCCACAAACTCATGCGTTGCGCCGGCGACCGCAGTGCCGTTGGCTTTGGGAATGATGTAACCGCCGGGACCATGCAGCACATGCGCCACCCTTGGCCGTCCAGGGACTGGCGCCAGTGCCATGATCTGCCCCCGCTGCGGCACAATCGGCAGTGGTTTGCCAAGCCAGCGCGAAACGACGCCGGTCCATGCTCCAGCGGCGACCACTACCGCGCCGCACGGCACATCACCTTCAGATGTCCGTACCGCGGTAACGCGCTCTCCCTCGTACTGGAAGCCCGTCACCGAGACGCCTTGCAGCACCGTGGCCCCGCGGTCCGCGGCCGACATCGCAAGCGCGCGCACGTACTTAGGCGCATACAGTCCGTTCGTGGAGGGAACCAGCAGGCCGCCGGCCACGCGCTCGGGCACCGCTGCCTCGCGACGCCTCAGTTCCGCCGGTTCAAGCCACTCGGTTGGCTCGTCTAGTGCGGCGTAGAAATCCGCCACATGCGATTTCAGCGATTCCGCCTCACGCTGAGACAGCGCCAGACGGATCGTCCCCAGCCGCTGCCATTCAATGTCAATCCCCGTGTCTTGTAAGAGGATCGGCGCCAATTTCTCCAGAATCCGTCGCGAAAGTTGCGCCTGCTGCGCCAACGGTTCTGGATTTCCGGCCAGCGCCTCCACGATCGCGGCCGACGCTCCCGAAGCGGCCGGCGTGGCGCCTATCCGTCCTTGCTCAAGCAGCATCACGCGCATCCCAGCCTCCGCCAGGAAGTAGGCGGTGGTGCACCCCATTACCCCGCCACCCACTATCACTACTTCGGGCGCCGTCTGCGCGCTTCCCGAGCCGCCCGGCGCATCGCTCATGGCGCGCAAGGGTACCCTTTGCCTGTGGCCAGCCAGGAACGACAAGAAGGCCCCGGAGCGCTGCAACAAGGGCAGCACCGGGAGCAAGAGGAGGTAGATGCGCGCACCATTTTCGCCGCCGTTGGCGGCGCGGACACGTTCGACCGCATCGTCGACCACTTCTACGCTGGCGTGTCAGACGATCCCGTGCTCCGGCCCATGTACCCGTCCGATCTCACCGAGGCTAAGCGCCACCTGAGCCTCTTCCTGATGCAGTATTTCGGCGGCCCATCAACCTACTCGGAGCAGCGCGGCCACCCAAGACTGCGAATGCGTCATTTCCCATTCGCCATCGGTCAGGCCGAGCGCGATGCCTGGATGCGCCACATGCACGCCGCCGTGCAGGCGGAAAGGCTCCCCGACCCCATTGAGCGCACCCTATTGGACTACTTCGCCCGGGCAGCTACCTTCATGATTAACCGGGATTGAGGGGATCTCCTTACGCCGACGCACCTGCGTAGTGCCGTACGCCAAACGTCCAGAGACGGCGAGAGAGAAAAAACAGCAGCACTGCCATCGCCAAAGAGCCGGCCAGCGTCTCGGGTGTCAGCCGGCCGGAAAGCGCTTCGGCCGGGACCGTCGTGGCGAACGCAACCGGCACCAGAAAAGTCAGCGCCGAGCGCAGCCAGACTGGGTAAATGCCAACTGGCCAGCGCCCCGCCTGGTACATGCTCTGAAAGACCACCAGAATGTTGTCAATCTTCACGAACCAGAACGAGAGCGTGGCCAGCATCAGCCAGAACGCGTAGATGATGACCGAACCCGACAGGATGGCAATCACAAAGCTCGCCACCTGCCATGGCCCCAGCTCCCGCCCAAGCTGCGCCAGCGCGATTCCAATGATGATCATCCCCAGCGCAAGATCCACCACCTTCCAGACCTGCACCTGCCGGATGCTGACCAGCACTTGCGCATCCTCCGGTTTGGTGAGCGTGAAGTCCAGCGTCCCCTGTCGTACATCCTCCATGAAGCGCTGCATGCTGGGCTGGATCACCAGTCCTATCAACCCCGCCCCCAGGAAATACACACCCAGTAGCACAAGCAGTTCCGCGGGCCGCCAGCCGCCCAACGTATCCGTATGCGAGAAGACAACGGTCAGCCCCAACAACCCGGTCGCCAGGCTGATGGCCGAGCGCACCACCTGGATGTAGAAGTTGACCCGGTACTCTATCTCATGCAATACGCCAATCTTCAGGAACACGCCCAGCAGCCGTAGAAACGCCATCTTTACCCCCTGCGCGCCTACGCCCCAACCGCCGAGTAGCGCTTGATCCCCTCACGCCAGATGACGGTCATGGACCCAAGCGAGATCACCAACCAGAGCGCCTGTACAGCCAGCCCAACGCCCGCCTGTTCGGGCGTCAACCTGCCAAGGATCAACTCAACCGGAAACGCCACCACCCAGCGGAAAGGCAAGACCGTTGCCAGCAGTTGGGCACCTGCCGGTAGCAGCGCGAGCGGCGCCATCTGGCCGGAAAGGAAGAGCGACGCCAGAAAATACATCTCGTTGATAGCAAAGACCCGCGTCGTCCAGAATGCCGCCAGAGCCAGCGTCCACCCCAGCAGCAGCCGCGTGGCAAACGAAAGCGCGAGCGCAGGTACCGCAAGCGCCAGCGCCCACGGCTGCGGCTCGAATCGCGCGCCAAACGCCCACGCCAGCAAGATCGCCACCGGCACCACAACGGTGGAGGTGAGCAGCTTATAGGTGATGTTGTCCGCGACGTGGAGATGGATCGGGTGCAGCGGCCGCAGCAACTGCGGCGAGAGCGCCCCCATCCGCACCGAGTACTCAAACTCGTGCATGATCCAGGTGAACGTCCATTGGTTCACCAGCATGGTCACGATGAAGTACGCCGCAAAGTCTTCCGGCGCAAAGCCGCCCACCTGGCCGCCTTGCGCACGCGCCACGGTTGACCAGACCACCAGGTAGACCGTCGGCTCCAGAATGGTGCCAATCAGCCAGATGGCGAGCGACGCCCGATACTCCAGTTGCACCGCAAACGTCACCTTGAACTGCGCCCGATACGCGTCCAACAAGCCGTTCATGGGCAACTACTCGTGCGCCACGGGGGCACGCTCGTTCTCCCGCTCGCTTTCAGTTGGACCAGAAGCAAAGACCTGCTCAATGACTTCCTCGATCGGTGGGTCCTCGACCGTGAGATCAGTAATTGGCATGCTGGCCAGCAGCCGCTCGGTGACGCGCGCGGTATCCGCCTTGGGCACGCGCAGTGTCACGCGCCCCTCTTCGGCCGTCACCACCTCGCCGAAGGCCGAGAAGTCCCGCTCGCCAAGCTGCCCGCCTGACCCACCTGGCCCGTTTGGCCCGCCGGCGTCATCACCCAACTCCACAACAATGGTCTTGTGCGGCGAAAATCGTTTCACAAGGTCCGCCAAGTTGCCGTCAAACAGCAGCCTGCCGTGGTGGATAACAATGACGCGCTTGCAGAGCGCCTCAACATCCAGCATGTAGTGACTGGTTAGCAGCACCGTCGCCCCGTGACGCCGGTTGTACTCGGCAATGAACCCACGGATGCGGCGCTGCATCGTCACATCCAGCCCAATGGTCGGCTCGTCCAGGAAGAGCACCTGCGGCCGGTGCAGCAGCGCCGCCGCCACTTCGCACTTCATCCGCTCGCCCAAGGAGAGCTGGCGCACCGGCTTGTGCACCAGCGACCCCAGCTCCAGCAGCTCCGTCAGCTCGTCCAGCGTGCGCCGGAAGTCATCACGCGGCACGCGATAAATGGCGCGATTGAGCTCGTAGGAGTCAATCGCCGGGATATCCCACTGAAGCTGGTTGCGGTTGCCCATCACCAGCGTCATCTGGCGCAAGTACGCCTTCGCGCGCTGCCACGGCACATGCCCCAGCACGTCGACCTCTCCGCCCGTTGGATGCAGCAAGCCGGAAAGCATCTTGAGCGTGGTCGTCTTGCCGGCGCCGTTAGGACCAAGAAAGCCAACAACCTCGCCCGGCTCCACGGCGAATGAGATGTCATCTACCGCCCGTACTTCGCGCGAGGTACGGCGAACAAAACTGCGCAACGATGCCATGAGGCCGGCTTGACGCTCGTGGACGAAGTAAGACTTCCTTAAGCCATCCACTCGTATGGCGTGTTTCGCGGGTGTCATCCGGGCGGTAGTATCAACGTCGCATGTCGAGACCAGTTGTTGTTCTAGGTGGCGGGAACACCGCCTTCGCTGTCGCTGCCAAGCTCGCCCTGGAGGGCCACGAGGTCGTGCTCTGGGAGCACGAGTCCCACGCCGCCAGCCTAGCCCCCATCCGGGAGCGTCGCCAGATCAATCTGGCCGGCGTTGGTGGAGAAGGCGTAGGGACGCTCATGCGCATCACCACCGACGCCGGCGAAGCGCTCGCCGCAGGCGATGTCCTGCTTGCTTCGGTCCCGTCCTACGCCCATCGCCCGTTCGGCGACGCCATCCTCCCACACCTGCGGGCAAACCATGTCCTGACCCTTCTCCCGGGCAACCTTGGAACCCTGGCGTTTGCCAATTGGTTGCGCGAGGCCGGGGCACCGCTGGGTAAAGATGGTCCCGCACTCGTTGAAACCGACACCGCGCCATACGTCTGCCGCCGCACCGCGCCCGACACCGCCACCATCTGGGGTGTGGTTCCAGCGATGGGCGCAGGCGTCTTCCCCTCATCTCGAACCGATCAGGCAATCCAAGCGCTCAGACAATACTTCCCCGGCGTGAAGCCGTACCCGCATGTGCTCGCCGCCGGGTTAGGCGCGATGAATCCGGTGGTTCACCCGCCGGGCGTCGTCATGAACGCCGGACGGATCGAGTACAGCCGTGGCGATTTCTACTTCTATGAAGAAGGTGTCACACCCGGCGTGGTCAAGGTAATCGAAGCGCTTGACGCCGAGCGCCAGGCGCTAGGGAACGCATTTGGCGTAAACCTGTTGCCGGTGGCCGAGGCGTTTCACGCGGCGGGCTTTGGCCCCAAGGGCGATCTGTGGGCCGCCATCAACGGTAGTCGCATGTTGACGCAACTACGTGCGCCCGGCTCGCTCCAGACCCGGTGGATTTCTGAGGATGTGCCGTACGGCCTACGCACCTGGGCCGAGCTAGGTCAGACAGCCGGCCTGCCAATGCCGGTGGCGAGGTCCCTGGTGACGCTGGCGGACCAGGTAATGGACACCGACTCGTGGACGCAGGGCCGGTCACTCGCGGACCTCGGAATCGTTGGCATGAGCCGGGAGCAGCTGGAAAGCTATCTCGCAACCGGGCAGGCAGCCGGACACGGAACGGGGCATGCAGCCGGGCGAGAAGCATGACCTATCAGAAACCGGACAGCTCCAATAAGACAACCTTTCAGCCCAGAGTTGAAGCCGAAGAGGGAGAGCCAACACGCTTCGACTACGTTGCGCTCACATTCGTCGTGGCCTTCATCATCCTGGCCTTTTTCTGGGCGTTCGGCATCATCGCGATCCCTGGCATCAACTTCTAGCGGAAGTGTTCCCGGTTCATGCCCCATGCACCGGGAAGACTAGCCGTTGCACGGTGGCCACACTTTGGCCTGCAAACTGCCGGGCTTGCTCGACAGAATGTGGGACCGCTTCGTGTGGGGCGGCGCGACCAAGATCAAAGTCTTCACCGCCTAGATCGATGCCCGCAAGCGCCGCAAACTCCAGTGCCCATATGCGCGGCGTCGCGTCGACGTCATAGCCACCTCCACCTACGGCAGCAACCCGGCCAGAGGTAATCTCACGCAAGCGGGCGGCGGCGGTGACGTATGCGTGCTTGGTCAGAAGCAGGTGTGCCAGCGGGTCGTCAAAGTAGCCGTCGGCTCCCAATTGCACCAGTAGAAGGCTCGGGCGGAACGCCAAGAAGAGCGGCGGCACAACCTGCTCGAACGCCCATAGCCACGTCTCGTCGCCGGTATGAGGAGCAAGTGGCACGTTGACCGCGTAACCTGCGCCCCCGCCTTCCCCAATGTTCTCGGCAAAGCCACCCTTGGGTCCAGGGAACAGAAAGCGCGTCGACTCGTGGAGCGAAACGGTAAGCACCTGATCGGTGTGGGCAAACATCGCCTCAACGCCATCGCCATGGTGGACGTCCAGGTCAAGGTACATCACGCGCCGGCCGCGTGCTACGAGCCACGCGATGGCAACGGCCGCATCGTTGAATACCCCAAATCCGCTGGCCCGGTCGGCCATAGCGTGGTGGTTCACGCCACCGGCCGCCATGAACGCTACGTGTGCCTCGCCTTCGTCCACAAGTCGGACGGTCTCAATCGCCGCGCCGCACGCGAGGAGGTAGTACTCGAACATTCCCTTGAATGGGGGGGTATCGCCGAGCTCAGAGAACCCGAAGCCCTCGCCACGCCCGGTGAGGGACATTTGCCCAACGGCATCCACGTAGGCGGCGTCATGCACGCGCAGCACGTCCTCCCGCGACGCCGGTGCTGGCTCCACAAGCTGCGCCTTACCGGACTCAAAGACACCGTGCTCTCGCAGCAGCTCGTAACAGGTGCGCGCCCGCGCCGGCTTCAGCGGATGACCCGGTCTCAGTTCCGCCTCCGCGAGCGCCGCGGTATGGACGAAGGCCGCCTTCATCTTGCAATGCTACCGCTGGGTGATGCCGCCCTTGAGGAAGATGTCATCCAAGGAGCGCGCCACTACTTCCAGGCGCGCGTCGTCGGACGGCAACTCCTTGAGCGCGGCTTTGAACGGCTCGGCCGTGATCGGTCCGTCGTAGCCAATCCGGTCCAGCGTTGAGAGAAACTGGCCGATGTCGATCACGCCGGTCTCTCCCGGCAACATGCGTTGGTTGTCGATCTGCTCGTCAACCGGCACACCCAGCGGAGCATCGCTCACATGGACATACACCACCTGCTCTGACCGCAGCTGTGCTAGCTCATCCAGCGTGCCGCCAGACGTGTACCAATGCCACGCGTCGAGCAGGAGACCAACGTTAGGACCAATCTCGCGCCCCAGCTCCAGCATGTCCCCCATTTTGTGGATGAATGGGTGCTTGCGCGCGTCTCGCATCGTCTTAGGTCCAATGAACTCCAGCCCAAGCGAAATGCCGTGCTCGTTGAGTATCCGCGCGGCGGGCGTGAAGCGCTCAACGTGGAAGCGTCGGTTCTCTGCGTGCTCGCGGTCGTCCGAAGACGGCATCACCCACGTCATGCAGCGCTTGCAGCCAATGGATGCGGCAACCCCGGCCAGCGCTGGCAGTTGCTCCAGCCCGGTCCGCCACTTCTCGTCTTCGCCACGCCAGTCCACGGGCAGTCCCAATCCCGCCGGACGCAGCCCCGCGTCACGAAACAGAGCTGCGACAGTCCCCGCGCCCATCTCCTCGTCAATCGAGAGCACCTCCCGCGGGTTGATCTCCACACCACCGAAGCCGTGCCGCTTGGCGAGGACAATTGCCTCCTTCAGACTCTCAGGTTTGCAGTTGACCGCGCCCGGGCTAAGTCCTTTGTACATGGCGGCTACTGTACCCGCTGTTTGCGCTCGTTGATGTGCTGCTCAAACGCCTCCACCGCCACCCGAACACCGTCCTCGGCACGGATGCGCTCGCCCAGCGCCGCCGCTCTCTCGCGCATACCCGCGTCCGTCGTCGCGGTATGGATCGCCGCGGCCAGGCCCTCCACCGTCAGCTTGCGCTGTGGGATTGGCGGCGGTCCGGCGCCAAGCCGCGCAACCCGGTCACCCCAAAATGGCTGGTCGCCAAAGACCGGCGTCACAATGCTCGGAACACCCGAGCGCAGTCCCGCGGCCGTGGTGCCGGCGCCGCCGTGGTGGACCACCGCCGCCATACGCGGAAAGAGCCAGGCGTGGGGCACGTCCTTCACCACATGGACGTAATCGGGCAGCTGGTCCTGCGCGCCGCCAAGCCCGGCCCATCCGGAGAGCAGGATGCCGCGCTGCCCTGCGGCGCCTAGCGCGTTCACCGCAATCTTCGTCAATTCGCGCGCGTTGCGCGTGGCCATGCTTCCGAAACCAACGTACACCGGAGGCGACCCGGCCTCGAGAAACCGCGCCAGCTCCACCGGCGGGTGCCAGTCCGACCGTTCGTCAAGGAACCAATACCCCGTGACGTGCCAAAGTGGTGGCCAGTCGGATGGCTTTGGCACTACAGACGGGCTGTATCCGTAAAGGACCGGAACTTTACGCTTGATAAGCGTCCTGTACGGCGAGGCGAGTGGAAACGGTGGTAGTTCCAGGGTCTTCACCCGCCACTCATTCAGCCAGTCGCGGAATACCAAGGAGTACCCCAGGTCGAACGCGATGTGGCTCAGCCGGTTGAGCCAGCCCGGCAGCGGGCGGCCCGGCGGGCTCATCATAGGCGTCGGATACTCGCGAGTTGGTCCTTGCGGCTGGAGGCAGCCCATGAAAGCCGGGACGCCAAACTTCTCGGCGACGTGGAACGCCACCACCCCCACCGGTGAGAAGATGACTGCATCCGCGTCCCGGCACGACTCCACCGCCTCTATCTGCCCTTGCTTTATGAACGGCTTACTGACCTGACGCATTTGGCGCAGAAATGAGATTGGGTTTTTCGCGTTGAGCCATCGCTGCCCTTCCTCACTTTCCAGGACTTCCTGAGGATTGCTCGTGACGGTGCGGAACGCCAGGCCATGGCCAGTCACGAACTCCCGGAACGGCTCGTGCGTCGCGACGAAAACCTCATGTCCTGCCGCGTGGAGTCCGAGGCCGAGCGCGACGTACGGTTGGACGTCGCCGCGCGAGCCAATAGTGAAGATAACGATACGCATGATGGTCTCTACTCTATCTACCCTCTACCCGTATCACGTTCTATGGCCGTTTCTACGCTCCGACTAATTCTGCTCGCCGTCGCCGGTATAGCGTGCGGCGTCGCGCTAACGCTCTGGCTAGGCGATGCAGGGCTCAACGTCATTGTGCTCGGGCTTGGCTCGGCGCTCACAGGTTTGGTGGCCCACCATTCGCTGCCAATTCGCGGACGCCCGCTCCTCCCGTCGTTGGCGCTGCAGGGAGGCTACACCCTCTGGTTGTTGGTTGGCGCACTCGCGCTCGGACGATGGGGCGGGCTGTTTGACGTTGTGCCGCTGCTGGCAGGCCTCATCTGGCTCGGACGGGAGCTCACGCGCCGGCCGGCTGTGTTCCTGGTGGCGGTACACGGTCTGGAGCTGCTTCTGCTGGTGGCGCAGCTGGGGCCAAGTGCAACCGCGACTGACACGTTCAACCTTTTTCTGGTACACGCCACGTTACGTGCGGCGGGGGTCTATCTGATGGTACGTGGGCTCAATACGATGTGGCGACGCGAGAGCCGGCGCGCCGCCGGAAGGTGAACCAGCGCCAGGCGCCAACCACCAGAATTAGCGCCATGACCACGAGCATCACCCGCTCATACTGTTTGACGTACACCAGCACTTCTTCCCAGTTGGCGCCGAGGAATAGCCCCGCGTAGGCCAGGATGGTGGACCAGATCGCGGAACCAATAGTCGTCAGCACGATGAACGGCAGGAGGGGCATGCGTGCCATTCCGGCTGGAATGGAGATCAGGCTTCGGATCAACGGAATCACACGCGCAATGAAGACGACCACGTAGCCGCGCCGCTCAAAGAACGCAAGCGCGCGATCCAGATCGGCCTCGCTCATCATCCAAATCCGGCCCCAACGGCGGATAAAGGTGCGCAGCAGTGGTTCGCCGGCCAGTAGACCAACGTAGTACAGCACGATTGCACCGGCGACGCTTCCCCCGGTGCCGGCCGCCACCACCGCCCAGAAGTCCATGCCGCCGCGTCCAGCGAGAAAGCCGGCAAACGGCATGACGAACTCGGACGGGATGGGCGGAAACAGGTTCTCCAGGAGCATAATGAGGAAGACGCCCGGATACCCAAGGGCAGAGATAATCTGCTCAATCAGCGGGCGCATGAACTCCAGTGCAGCAGCCATAAGAAGGGCCGAGTGTACCCGCCAGAGCACACTACGCCTGAAAGGGAGGCCTCGCCGAAATGGGGTGCGCTGCCGCGAGGGGAGGCGTTAGGTGCGGTAGCCTCCGTACGTGTTGGATCGCGGTGCGCCGCTCTACGGCGCAGTTGAGGGCGGAGGAACAAAGTTCGTCTGCGCCGTAGGCAGAGGGCCGGATCAGATCCTGGCGCGCACGAGGATCGAAACCAAGGGGCCAGAAGCGACGCTAAACCGCGTTGCGTCCTTTCTCCAGAATGCAGCAGAGGGCCGTCCTCTGGCCGCCGTAGGCATAGCATGCTTTGGCCCCCTTGAGTTGGACGAGCGCCGCCCGGCGTACGGTCACATGCTCGCCACACCGAAGTCCGGGTGGAGCGGCGCGCCTATCATCCAGCCGATCATGGACCGGCTGCGCGTGCCGGTGATCTTGGATACCGACGTCAATGGCGCCGCTCTGGCGGAGTGGCTGTGGGGCGCCGCACACGGGTGCGATCCCGCGCTGTACCTCACAGTAGGAACCGGCATCGGCGGCGGCGCCGTGATAGCGGGCCGTCCGCTGCGCGGCCTGCTCCACCCCGAGATGGGGCACATCCCTGTCCCACGCCTGAGCTGGTCAGACGGCTCGCCGGACACGTACGCCGGTTCCTGCCCGTTCCACGGCGCATGCCTGGAGGGACTGGCCGCCGGGCCTGCTCTGCTCGCCCGTCTGGGTGTACCGGCCGAAACCACCGGGCCGGATCACCCCATTTGGGAGCTCGAGGCAGGCTACCTCGCCCACGCTCTCGCTACTTATACCCTAGTGCTGTCACCCCGACGCATCGTGCTGGGCGGTGGAGTGTTCCGGCAACCGCGACTCATCAATCAAGTCCGGCGCAAGTTCGTTGAGGTGCTGGCCGGGTACCTCCCACGTGAGGAAACCGCCACCGGTGTTGATGGTTTCGTCGTCGCGCCACGCTTCGGCCAGGACGCCGGCCTCATCGGAGCGTTCGCCCTGGCGCAGCTCGCTCAGCCAAAGTAGCGCTGCGCTACGCTCTCAAGGAAGCTTGTCCCCATGCGCCGGTAGCCCTCAGCGTCGGGATGCAACCCATCTGGAAGGAGGGACGCAAGGTCCGGCCCGAACACATCCATGCCGTTTACATAATGAAGATTCAAGTCGCCGTGGGCACGCAATGCATCCACGGCCTGCGCCACCTCATCCCGCATCTCAGCCAGCGTGAAGTCAACCCGGTTCTTTTGCGTCTCACGCGACGGTGAGTAGATGGGACTCATGACGACAAAGGGGGTAGTGGGGTGCCTTTCACGGATGATGCGCACGAAGCCAATGATGGCGGGACGGAACGAGCGCGCATTCATGCTGCCACTTCCGTAGATGTTGATCCCTGCGCACATCGAGAGATAGTCCGCCGGAAGGTCGCGAATCACGCGCGCTATCGACGGGTCCAGGTGGCACTGGCCGCCGTAGCCGAGGCACGTCAGGTGCACGTCATGGCCGCGCGCGACAATGGCCGGCCATGTCTGGCTTGGACTGGAAGCCGTACGGCACTGTGTTATGGAGCTGCCATACGTGATCCAGCGGCGGCGCGCATCTTGATGGAGCGCCAGCGATGCACCTTCAGAGAGCGCCAACTCGCGGAGTTTGAACCTGCCGTGCTGCGGCAGCCACAGCTCAATCAGCCGCTCTGCACGAGGTTGGTGCAGCGCTATTCCATCAAACTGGAACGAATCCACGCCTGCCAGCGGCGCCGAGCCAAGCCACTCGCCATCAACGAAGAGATCGACCTGTGCCGGCTCATCCTGAGACTCTATTTGCCCCGCAACAGTGGTGGTGTCGCTGCGGAAAGTGAGACGCACCCCCGCCGGCATCCCGGCGCGCTCAACCAGCGCATCAGGTGGAAAGAGTGCCAGCTCACCGTGGGGCAACCGCCACGCCTGGGACCAGTCCGCCGTCCTCTCCACCGAGATGGCGCCTTCCCAGCCTAGTCTGGAATCGTCATGGGCAATCTGCATCGGCCAGCATGATAAGGTCCGGCAGTTCGCCGTAGAGTCCGCCCAGAAGGAGAGAGCTGACCATGACAAAGATTGCACTGATTGGCGCCGGTTCCGCCACGTTTTCGCGGCGCTTGTTGGCGGACCTACTGAGCTGGCCGGAGCTGCAGGACGCCGAGTTCGCACTGATGGACGTGGACACTGGACGTCTTGACCTCATTGAAGCGCTGGCCAAGCGCATGGTCTCGGACAAAGGCGCCGGCGCCACGGTGCTTGCAACTACCGACCGCAAGCGTGCGCTCGACGGCGCGGATCACGTGATCAGCACTCTTGCAATTGGCTACGCGTACGAGCCGGACCGGCCCGACGTTGCCATCCCACAGCAATACGGCCTGAACCAGACCGTGGCTGACACCATCGGCGTGGGCGGCGTCTTCCGTTACCTGCGCACCATGCCAGCCATCCTCGAGATCGGGCAGGACATGCGCAGCCTTTGCCCGGACTCGCTCTGGCTCAACTACGTCAACCCCATGAACATGCTCATGTGGACCATTGGGGAGCTGCTGCCGCAGCAGCGCGCCGTTGGCCTCTGTCACAGCGTGCAGGGAACCGCCGACCGGCTGGCGGGCTTCGTTGGTATCGACAAAGACGAGCTCTCGTACTGGGTGGCGGGCATCAACCACCAGGCATGGTTCCTCGATCTGCGACACAAGACGTATCGAGGCGAGGACCTCTACCCCCGCTTGCGGCGCGCCATGGAAGAACCCGAGACGTACGAGAAAGACCGCGTGCGGTTTGAAGTAATGCGGAACTTCGGCGCCTTCGTCACCGAATCATCGCGCCACATGAGCGAGTACGTGCCTTGGTTCCGCCGCACGACCGAGGATTGCGCGCGCTACACCCCCGATCACGTTCCCGCCGGCGCGGTGGGCGAGCAGCACTCCGGCGCGGGCAACGGGCAGCGCACCCAGAGCCAGCAAGCCGGGCAGCTTGCCGCCGTGCCCAATCGCCGGCAGCAAGTGTGGGAGAGCATCAAGCAGCAGGTCGCCGGCGAGCAGCCCATCGACTACAAAACCAGCCGCGAATACTGCTCCTACATCGTCCATGCGGTAGAGAGCAACACGTCGTTCCGCTTCAACGGCAACGTGCCCAATACTGGCCTCATCACTAATCTCCCTCCAGGCTGTAATGTGGAAGTGCCCATCCTGGTGGACGGCGCCGGCCTGCACCCGTGCTACGTTGGCGACCTTCCAGCGCAGCTTGCGTCCATCAACCGGACCAACGTCAATGTCCAGGAGCTGGCGGTCAAGGGCTTCATCAACGGCGATCGCGACGCAATCCACCAGGCGTGCCTACTGGACCCGCTCGCCTCCGCCAGCGTGCCCCTAGACGACATCCGCAAGATGGTGGAAGAGCTCTTTGTCGCCAACGCCAAGTGGCTTGACCGCTTCCAGACCAGCGCCGCATCCGGGAACGGCGCGCCCAGAGCCGCAGCGGCTACCGTGGAATAACCGGCCACACGTTGCAACCGCCGGCCTGGGCGGCAATGCTTAGTTCAGAGGATCTCCCGATGGGCGCTTATCTTGGACCATCCCAGCCGGGAAATACTCCGTCCAGCGCCGGTCCACCACCTCGACGGTCGCTCGGTCAGGGCGAACCTCCTTGGGATAGCGCGGCTTCATCCGGGCATCAATGCAGATTGGCGCCCGGTACGCCACATGATGACGGATCAGATCGCGTCCGGCCGGATGAATGTCCCCGCCTGGCTCAAAACGCGTGAATGCTGTCCACAAGAACTGTTCGCTGGACTCCGCCGCGGCAACGTCATCAACCAGCACCAGCAGAGGCCATCGGGCAAACGCTGCTTCGCCGGCCAGGCGCGCCGCCTGCTCGGGCGCCTCTGAATAGGGCTTTCCCTTTAACACGAGGCACCCAGCGCAGAACGGTCGTGCGGCCGTCACGCCCGAGGGAAGTGGCAAACCCTCCGGCAGGCGAAACTCGTGCGGCAGGTCGCGCTTGGCATCGCCCAGACCCATCAGCACGCCCTTGCTCCCCCGGTTGAGGGCAGTGCCGGTGTAGTCCAGCGTGTCCATCGCCGTCCGGTCAAAGACGAACAGGTCGCTGGCGAAGTCTGCGCGTGCCAGGATGTGCTCCAGTGTGCCTTTGAAGTCGCGTAGGTCCCGCGGCGTATCGGTGATGAGCAGGAACTTGGTGAGCGAGAGCTGCCCTTCCCCCAGGATGCGAAAGGCCGAGACCAGCGCTTCACGCGCATAGCGTTCATGCACCACGGCCGCGGCCAGGGAATGAAAACCCGTCTCACCGTAGCTCCAGATGTCACGCACGCTGGGCATCACCATGGGAAACAAGGGACTGAGCAGCTCCTGGAGGTAGTCTCCAATGAAGAAGTCCTCTTGACGAGGCTTGCCAACCACCGTGGCTGGGTAGATCGCGTCCCGCCGGTGAAAGACGCGCTGCACGTTGAAGGCGGGGAAGTCGTGCGCGAGCGAGTAGTACCCGTAGTGATCGCCAAACGGACCCTCGGCGCGCCGCTCGTGGGGTCGCACCTCACCGGCCAGCGCAAACTCCGCCTCGGCCAGCAAGGGATACGCGCCGCGCGGATCAGGCACGCGCGGAATCCGGCCGCCCATCAGCAGTGACGCCAGCAAAAGCTCGGGCAAATTTTCCGGCAGCGGGGCAATTGCCGCCAGCATCAGCGCCGGTGGACCGCCCAGGAAGACGGTCACAGGAAGAGAATGCCCTTCGCGCTCGGCCACGGAATAATGGAAGCCACCACCTTTCTGAATTTGCCAGTGCATCCCCGTCGTCTGCCCGTCATAGACGTGCATGCGGTACATGCCCAGGTTGTGGCTGCGTTCGTGGGGATGCTCGGTGTAGACCAACGGCAGCGTGATGAACGGCCCACCGTCTTCCGGCCAGGACGTGATGACAGGAAGCTGCGACAAGTCCGCCGGACTCTCCATCGCTTCCATCACCGGTCCACTTCCGCGCCGGGAGAGGCCAACTTTCAGCCCGTCCAGCGCGAAGCCGCGGAAGGACCACAGCTTTTCCGGCGTTGGCGGCAGTAGCTCGTGCGCCGCGCGTACGGCCTGTTTCACGAACTCAAGTGGTCGCCGGCCGAACGCCAACTCAATCCGGCGCGCCGTCCCAAAGAGGTTGGTGACAATCGGATACCGGCTCCCCTTAACGTTCCCGAACAACAACGCCGGCCCGCCCGCGGCAATGACACGCCGGTGGATCTCCGCGACCTCAAGATGCGGATCTACCGGCGCGGTGATCTCAATCACTTCGCGCTCCCGCCGCAGCAGATCCAGGTACGCGCGCAGGCTGGAGAGGACCATCACCCCGACTGTAGCCAACCACCAGCATTCCCTCTCCCCTGGTCGTCCCGCTTTCGCGGGCGAGGAGCGCCGGAGGCGCGGGGCTGGACCCCGAGTGGATTAGGGTGAGGGCGGCGACAGCGCGCAACAGAGCGCCGCTATCATGCGCGCCACTATGTCTGTCTACGATGTCACTGCACTGCCCGAGTTGCCCCAAAAACTGAAAGGAAAAGTTGCCCTCGTCACCGGGTCCGCGCGTGGACTGGGGCGCGCCTACGCGCTGCGCCTCGCACGCCTCGGCGCGGATGTCGTGGTGAACGACATCAACCTGGAAGCCAACAAACAGTACGACGAGGAATTGACACCGGGCTGCCAGACCGTCGTAGATGAGATCAGGATGCTCGGCCGCCGCGCGCTGGGCATTGTGGCCGACGTGACGAACGAGGCCGAGGTACGCGCCATGGTAGAGCGTGCTGTCGCGGAGTTGGGAAAGATCGAAATCCTGGTCTGCAACGCCGGCGGCGCGCTCATCCCCGGCCGCTCACTCGCCTCCGAGGTGCCGATCGACGATTTCAAGAAGATGATGGACCTCAACTTGATAGGCACCATGCACGCCTGCCAGGCGGTGGCGCCCTATATGAAAGCACAGCAGTCCGGGAAGATCGTCACCGTTGGTTCCCAAGCCGGATTGCGCTCCCAGGGCGAAGGGGGAGGTACCGCCTACGCCGTGGCCAAGGCCGCCATCCAACACTACACACGTAAGCTGGCTTCCGACCTGGGTCCGCACAACGTCACCGTCAACTGCATCGCGCCCGGCTGGATCCTCTCGTCGCGCGCCGTGGCCAGCGGCCGGGGATCGCCCGAATCGCGCGCCCGCCTGGAGCAAGAGATCGCCCTCAACCGCCTCGGCGAGCCGGAAGACTGCGCCAAGGTAGTTGAGTTCTTGGTGACCGATCTTTCGGACTACGTGACCGGCCAGATCATTCCCATCTGCGGTGGGGTGTGCTTGTTCTAGCGTCCGGCCAGGAGCGACGAATCACCAGTTCGTGAAGCTGCCGTCATCACGGTGCAGCAACTGCCGCTGGACACCGCCGGGCTGGTAGGGGAGCTTGCGCGCCGCCTCGCGGTCAAACTCAATCCCCAGGCCCGGCTTGGTGGGCGGAAGGAGGTACCCGTCCTGCCATTCCATCTGGCCGGGAACCGCGTTAGTCATGACCTGTCCCGGCTGCTGCGGCTGCTCCATCACCCCAACGTTGCTAGTAGCAAGGTTGAGGTGCAGGCAGGCAGCGCTGGAAACGGGGCCGAGCGGATTGTGGGTCGCCAGCTTGATGTAGTGCGTCTCAGCCCAGCCGGCGATCTTCTTCGCCTCGGAGATCCCAGCACAGATGCAAAGGTCGATCCGCGCGTAGTCGATCAAGTCCTCATCAATGAACTGCCGAAACTCCCATTTGCTGGCGAACTGTTCGCCCGCCGCCAGCGGCGTATGCACATGCTGGCGCAAATACCGGAAGCTGTTTGGGCCCTCGCTACGAATGGGGTCTTCCATGAAGAAGGGCCGGTACTGTTCCACCGCGCGGCACAGTTGGATGGCGTCCGGTGGGTCAAGCCGCGTATGCACATCAAAGCAGATCTCCACCTTGTCATCCAGCGCGCCACGCACGGCCTCAAACATCTTGACCGATTCACGGATGGCCTCGCCCGGCTCGAAGCGTCCTCCTTCGCCCAGGTTTGGGCTGAAGCGCACAAACTTCCAGCCTTCCTCGTACGCTGCCAAACACCGCTCCACCAGTTGCTCCGGCGTCTTTCCGCCTAAGTGCGGGTAGCACACCTGCTTATCACGCACACGCCCGCCCAAGAGCTGATAGACCGGCACATTCAGCGCCTTGCCCATGATGTCCCAAAGGGCAATGTCAATCGCCGCCAGCGCGCAGCCCGCGATCTTGTCGTGCGGGAAGAAGAAGCCTCGTGACATGCGCTGCCAATGGTGCTCAATCCGCAGCGGGTCCTCGCCTACCAGGATGGTGGCAAAGTCCCGGCACACCGCAGCAATGGCTTCCGCCCGGCGCGGCATGCCCGCTTCGCCCACCCCGTAGATGCCCTCATCGGTATCCACCACGACAAAGACACAGTTGCGCGAGTCATAGACGGGCAGGCACTCAATCCCGGTAATTTTCATTGCGGGCGAGTGTACCCGCGTCGCCGCCTAGGCGTAGCCGTACGCGCGCTGCACGTCCACCTCGCGCCCATCGATAATCACGATCAGCCGCCCGTCCTCGTCATAACGCACGGTTGGCGCGCTGCGCTGTGCGGCGAGCGTTGACTGGGGATAGGCGTCCACCAACGCCTGCGACATCTGGACCAGCGGTGCCATGAACTCACCGAAGTACTCGGCGATCTTTACATCTGCCGCGTACTTTTTCCAGGTCTTGCCTTCAGAAATGGTGGAACCGGACAGGCCGCCGGTGTGTACCGGGTCCAGACTGATGCGGAGGCCGTAGTTGTAGCGCTTGAGGTCCGGCCTTTCCAGCATGTAGGCGCACGCCATAGCCTGCTGGCCGTAGTTGCGCGGCGCGCCGCCACCCAGCGTTATCAGTCCTGCTCGCCAGCCGGAGTCCTCTAGGGCGGCGTTGTAGGCCACCATGTCCAGGATCTCTTTCACCGGGTCAATTACGAACCGCCGGCCGGTGCGCTTGCGGGAGTGCGCCAGGTCGCTCATGATGTCCGCATCCCCCGGACTGGGACAGAAGATGGGAATGCCTGCGCGCGCTGCGGCCGTGAGCATCCCATCCACCGGCCCATGGTCGCTGTCAGGCAGCCACTGCCCCAGCCGGTAGAAATATTCGCTCTGTGAGTACGGCCGGGCGTCAGTCAGCGTCTCCGCGAACTCCGCGATCACATCGTCGTTGGTGTTCAGCTCCTGCTCATCACCGAAAACCGTCCAGTACCGGTTGACATCCAGCCGCTGAAGCTCGTTGTCGTCCACCTCTTCCGAGCCGTGGTAGTGCCGGTGGCCGCGGATCTCGGTCAAGTCATGCGTCAGTTGCGCGGGCGTAGTGACCAGCACGTCGATGAAGCGGCGCTCCATCAAGCTGACCATGATGGCGCCCAGGCCGAAGGGCACGTAGGCCCCGGCGATGGTCATCCACACGCCCTGCTTCTCAAGGCGAAGCATCTCTTCCCAGTAGAGGTACACCTCCGCCAGATGGCGCACCGGGCCAGCCGCGCGTGCCATGGTGTGGAAGACATCACGCGTTGTGCTCCCGGCGCGCGGCTCCAGCCGCTCAACGGGTGAGCGGAAATACGGCGCCCGCGCGCGGTCGTACTCCTCGGTACGGTCACTTACACGCGGGATCATCGGTTCTTTGTTAGTCATCGGTTCGATGTTTCTTGTTCGGGCAAAGGAAAGAAGCTTGCCTCTTCCATACGGCGGTTCCAGCATCGCACAGCAAGGGACCGGCCGCTGCCCTTCGTTCAGGCGCGGCCCAGGGAGTCAATCTCTCGCAGCCAGGAAGTTGCCACCGCGTCTGAGGGCATGCGCCAGTCGCCGCGCGGGGAGAGGGCGACAGCGCCAACCTTGGGGCCGTCCGGCGTGCAGTCGCGCTTCCACTGGCTGGCGAAGAAGCGCCGGAAGAACTCACGCAGCCACTTTTGGATCTCGGCCGGCTCGTACGCGCCTTCAAAGGCGTGCTCCGCCAGAAAGGCGATGCGCGCGGGACGTGCCCGATGGCGGATGAACCAGTGTAGGAAGAAGTCGTGCAGCTCGTACGGACCAAGCGTCTTCTCGGTCAACTGGGCAATCCGCCCTTCCGTGCTGGCCGGCAGCAGCTCCGGGCTAATAGGTGCTTCAAGCACGTCAAACAACGCCTGCTTCAGTTCGGCCGCATTCTCTTCGTTCTGCGCCGGACGGCCCGGGTCGGCGGCCCAGGTGCCAACGCGCTCGGTCGCCACCCACCGGATGATGAGCTCCACCAACGTCTTCGGGATGCCGGGATTGAGGTCATACATGCCTATGTGATCACCCCCATACGTGGACCACCCAAGCGCCTTCTCGGACAGATCGCCGGTGCCAATCTCTAACGCGTAGTGCCCCGGCTCCTGGTAGCGGTTGGCTCTCGTCAGCGGCCGGAGCTTGCGGATGCGCGCCTGAACATTCTCCAGCTCCACATCGGCGGTTTCTGGATGCTCCGAAAGGAACTGGACAAACCAGTCCATGGAGTGCTCCGGCAATGTGTGCACACCCTCGCCTCGCGCCCCCGTCCCATCCTTGCCCTCTTCCCGGTACTGCGCCTCCAACCAGCCTTCGTAGGCGCGTACCGCCCGGTGCCCTTGAGCCTTCAGGACGAGGAAGCATTCCTCGCGGATGTCCTGCTCTTCAAAGGTCGCGCCAAGCGCCTTGGCCAGACGCGCGGACGCAGCGCGCGTATGTGCGGTGGTGCCCAGGCCCGGCATGGACATGCACTGCAGATGTGTGCGCGGAATGCCCATCTGATCCAGCGCGTTAATGCAGGCCAGCGCGGCCAGCGTCGAGTCGCGTCCGCCGGATAGCGCAAGAATCAGCCGGTCATTGCCAAAGTGATTCATGCGCGTCATCAACGCGTTGGTCTGGATCTCAAAGACCTCCCAGCACCGCTTGGCCAGCGTGGCCACGTCCTTGGGCACGAACGGGTGACGCTCCACGTTCCGGCGCAGCGGCGTAAACGAGGCGGGCAACCAGGCCTCAAACGTCACCCTGCGATACGGCGGCGCCTTCTCAAGGTGCTCCAGGGAGCAGTCACCGAACGTCCCCGAGGAAAGCCGGTCGTGCACCAGCAGCTCCAGGTCCACATCGGCCAAAATGAGCTGCGACATGCGTAAGAAGCGCTGTGATTCAGCCAGCAGCGCGCCGTTCTCGTAGATCAGTGAGTGCGAGTCGAAGGCGACATCCGACGACGACTCGCCCGGCCCGGCACCGCAGTACACAAAGGCGCACATACCTGGCTGCGACGCTTTCCAGCACACTTGATGGCGCGTCTCGCCACGACCCAGCTTAAACGGGCTGCCAGAAAGGTTGCCGATCACGGTTGCTCCCGCGGCGGCGTGAAACGCGTGCGGCGAGAGGTGCGTCCAACCGTCCTCGCAGATCTCTACCGCCAATACGAGATGCGACACGTTGCTCGCTTCCAGCAACACGTTCTGCCCGAACGGCGCCTGCTGGCCGCAAACCGTGACGGTGGTCTCGGGCGGTAAACCGCGTCCATCCCGAAACTGGCGCCGCTCGTAGAACTCGCCATAGTTGGGGAGATACGCCTTGGGCGCCACCGCCAAGACGCGGTCGCCCTGGATCGCAACGGCGCAGTTGTAGACGCCTGGATGAACGAAGAGCGGCATGCCCACGTAGGCGACGGTGCGTAGCTGCTCCTTGCCACCCTGCTCCAGCAGCCAGCGCAGCGAGTCAAGTGCCTGGCCAAGCAGATGTCCATCCATAAAGAGGTCACCCGCCGTATAGGCGGTCAGCCCCAGCTCAGGGAAGACCACCACGGCCGCACCTTCGGCATTCGCCTGACGCCACAGCGCAAGCGTTTGCTCGCGGTTGAAGGCGAAATCGGTCACTCGCACCGGCGGCATCGCCGCTGCCACACGGACAAGTCCCTCCGCCCCCCGTTCGGTCATGACCCTCTCAATGGAGGGTACAAAGTAGGTAGCTGGCTGACGCCGCTAGCGCGCTCCGGGAAGCCGGGCCATGAACTCGTCGTTGTCCTTGGAGGCTTCTATGCGCTGGATCAGGCGCTCGGTGGCGCCGTAGAAATTCTCTGCCGTAGCAAAGACGCGCCGCACTTTCTGGATCGCGTCCAGGCGCTCCCCGTCAAGCAGCAGCTCCTCGCGGCGCGTGCCGGTGGTGGGCAGATTGATTGCAGGGAACAGGCGCTTCTCGGCCAGCTTGCGGTCCAGGTTGATCTCGCTGTTGCCCGTCCCCTTAAGCTCTTCATACACCAGATCATCCTGGCGGCTGCCGGTATTCACCAGGCAGGAAGCGATCACCGTGAGCGATGGCCCCTCTTGGGTTGCCCGCGCCGCGCCGAAAAAGCGGCGCGTTGGCGCAAGCGCTCCCGCGGTCACGCCACCAGAAAGCGTGCGACCCGCGGCTGGTCCCCGGACGGAGAGGTTGTAGGCGCGCACCAGGCGCGTGATGCTGTCCACCAGCAGCACCACGTCATGGCCGCACTCCACCAGCCGCCGTGCCCGTTCGGCAGTCAGCTCCGCCAATGCGGCGGTACGGCTGGTGGCGTCGTCAAACGTCGTCGCCACCACCTCCACCGGCGCGCCGGTAGAGGTTTCCTGCGGGAGCAGGCGCGTGAACTCGGTCGCTTCCTCCGGCCGCTCACCCACCAGGCAACAGATCAGCCGCACATCCGGGTGGTTCTGGATCACCGAAAGCGCAATCTCGCGCAAGATGGTCGTCTTGCCCGCCTTTGGGGGCGACACCACCAGCACGCGGCTGCCAAAGCCGATGGGTGAGAACAGGTCGAGAATGCGCGCAGTGGTGCTGCCGGACCGCTCCAGGCGGATCTGACGCTCTGGGTGAATGGCCGTCAGATTGTCAAATCGCGGACGGCGCGCCGCTTCCTCGGGCGGCATCCCCGCCACTTCCAACGCGCCTACCACCTGCCCCCGGCCCCTGACGTACTCCACCAGCAGGCGTGCCTCGTCCCCTGGACGCAGCCCGCGGGTGAGCAGGAAACCGGGAGGGACCGTCGCGTCTCCCTGGGGTGGCCGGTCCAGCGCGTGGACGGGCTTGGCCGCCACCCGAAAGACCGTGCGTCCGTCCGGCAGCTCCAGCACGTACCCGTGCTCCTCCACCGGCGGTTCAGACGGCCGTGGTGGAGCCTGCGCCACCGCGGGACGCTCCCCGCCGCGCTCCTGCGTCCTCAGTCCGGCTTGCCCGCCATCCCCACGGACCTGGCCGCCCCCCGGTCCTGATCCCTGCGCACGGCCGCGCCGGCGGCGGCGCCTGTGCCGAAAAGGCTGGCCTTCTTCACTCATTCCCTACTCAAGTCCCACGTTACTGTTATCACCAAGCAGCAGCCGGTGCGCCTTTGGCTTCAGCGCCGAGCGGCTGACCGTAACGTTGCGGCCAATCAAGCTGTCCGCGATGCGCGTTTCGATGTCCTGAATGGTCGAGTGCTCCAGCACAATGGAGTGCTCCAGCTCTGCCCGCACAACGCGGCACCCGTTACCTACAGCGGTGTACGGCCCAATGAATGCGTCCTCCACCAGGGCGCCCGCACCGATGATGGCTGGACCGCGCACAACGCTGCGCACAACGCGTGCCCCCTCCTCCAATACTACGCGGCCGTCCACCCGGCTCTCCGCATCCACCTCGCCGTCGATGCGGCCTTCGATCGTATCCAACACGAGCCGGTTGGCGTCCAACATATCTATGTGCTTACCGGTATCTATCCAATAGCCCTCCACCATCTGAGGGCGCACATCTAGTCCCATTTCGAGCAAACCTGTGAGCGCGTCGGTAATCTCCAGCTCGCCACGCGCGGACGGCGTCAGCCGCTCCGCCGCGGTGAAGAAGTGGTGATCCAGCATGTAGATGCCGACGATGCCAAGGTCGCTCTTGGGCTGTGCCGGCTTCTCTTGCAGCTCAATGATCCGCCCGTCATGGACCACCGCCACGCCAAGCTCGCGCGGGTTTGGCACGCGGTGCAGCATCAACACGGCGTTCATGCTGCCGGTGCGGAACGTCTCCACCTGCCGCGCAATCCCCTCGCGGATGAAGTTGTCCCCCAGAAACACCACGAACTTATCGTCGCCCACAAACTCGCGGCAGATGGCTACCGCGTGCGCAATGCCACGCGGCGCGTCCTGCTCGATGTACGTCACGCGCGCGCCGAACTGGCTGCCGTCACCAATAGCCGCCATGATCTGGTCACGCGCCATAGCGAAGTCCGCCGGCACGACGATCCCAATCTCCGTAATGCCCGCTTCAACCAAGTCTTCCAGCGCGAAGAACATCACTGGCTTGTTCGCCACCGGGACGAGTTGCTTTGCGCCGGTGTACGTGAGCGGTCGGAGGCGAGTTCCCTTCCCGCCCGAGACAATAATCCCCTTCATTCCCCTCCTCTTACGGGGATGTAACGGCGAGCTATCGGAACAATCCGCACCAGATGGATCAAAGCGTTACCGCTTTGCCAGTGCGCGCTGCCTCGTAGAACGCCAGGCACACCGCGAGGTTGGTCCTTGCATCCTCAACCGTTGCGGCGGGCAGCGCCTTCCCCTCTATGCAGTCCAGCACGTGGTCAAGGCCGGACTGTCCGCCGCCGGCGCGCCAGGGTGGCGAGAACGTGGACCAGCCGCCGTTGGCCGGGCCATCAAACTTCCCCGAGACCGAGACCTTGCCGCTCAGCGTCTGATCTACCACCACCTGCCCCTCAGTGCCCACAAGCTGCGTCTGGCTCAGCCCGCCCGATGGCGGCGCCGTCCAAGTCACTTCGATGGTTGCCACCAGCCCCTTGCTGAACTCCACGATAGCGACGCCAAAGTCTTCCAACCCGGCTTGAAGCTCTGGATGGACCAGCGTCTTAGCCACGCCGCTGATGCGTGTCACCTCGTCATCAAGCAGCCAGCGCAGATGATCTACCTGGTAGATGGCATGGTCAAGCCAGCCACCGCCCGGCGTCTTGCCCGGCGTGCGCCACCAAGTGTTCTCGTTCTTCCGCCCAGGCCAGTCCTGGCTCGCGCCAGAGAGCGAAGCACGCTGGATCACCGTCGCTGAAACCGGCTTCCCAATCCGTCCTTCCTCAATCCAGCGCTTGATCGCCGGCTGCTGGCCGCTCACCCGCCCGTACGACTCAAAGGGGTAAAAGCGAACGCCCGCGTCGCGCACCGCTGCCACTAGACGGTCCGCGTCCGCCACCGTCATGGCGCACGGCTTCACGCTCAGGATTTGCTTGCCCCGCCGCGCCGCGTCAATGCACAGCTCCACGTTCTCGGAGGCAGGGCACGCGGTGACCACCACGTCCACGTCGTCGCGCTTGGCGATAGCCGCGTAGTCGGTGGTGACGCTGGAGATGCCTTTCTCCGCCGCGTACTGCGTGATGGTGGGCTCATCTCGATGCGCGACGGACACGACGCGCGCCCGTGGGTTGTTCTGGCACGCCTCCACCACGCCCCTGGCGATGTACCAGTGGTCGAATCCCACAATGCCAATGCCGTACTGCTTGGTCATACCCCGCTCGGCCCTTCCCTTTGCCCCCTCTGAGGAGAGCGTTACTCGTCTGGCTCTACCGTGACTTTGATATCGATGGTGCGGATGATGGCGGCGACATGCTCGGCCGGTTCCTTGGGCGCGACGTATGGCACCGCCGCACCGGTGTTGTGTATCTCCATCATGAGAGAAAAGGCCCGCTCCGGCGTCATGCCTGGCACCGCTTTGAGCAAGATCTTGGTCACCGCATCCATTGGGGTGTGGTCATTGTCATGCACCACCACCTTGTGAGGGGGAAACCTGCGCGCCAGGAACTCCGAGTCGAAGTCCTGCCCAACCTTGCGACCGATGTCTGGCGCGACTAGGGGCGTAGTCGTCATGCCTCAACGTAATGGTAGCGCGCTGCTACCCTGACCGGCGCATGGCGAAAGGCCCGTGTGTCTTGATTGTGCTGGACGGCTGGGGCATTGCCCCGCCCGGACCGGGAAACGCCATCCACCTGGCGCACACCCCCAACCTGGACCGCTACTGGCGCGAGTGCCCGCACAGCACTCTCGCCGCGTCGGGACCGGCTGTCGGCCTTCCGGAGGGCCAGATCGGCAATTCTGAGGTCGGCCACCTGAACCTGGGCGCAGGCTATCGCGTCCTCCAGGAACTACCCCGCATCGACGACGCCATCGCCAGCGGCGCATTCTTCGAGAACAAGGCGCTGTGCAACGCCATCGATACGGCGCGCGATGGCGGTCACACGCTGCATCTGCTTGGCTTGTTCAGCTACGGCGGCGTACACAGCCACGCGTCGCACCTCTACGCCCTGCTGGACCTCTGCGCACGGCGCGGCTTGCAGCGCGTCTCCGTCCACCCTTTCTTGGACGGCCGCGACACCGCCCAACGCCAGGCGCTGGAGGATCTTCCTCACCTGGAATCCAAACTCGCCGGAACCGGCGTTGGACGCATTGCCACCATCTCCGGCCGCTACTACGCCATGGACCGAGACCGCCGCTGGGAACGGGTGCAGCGCGCCTACGCGGCGCTGGCCAGCGGCGAAGGCGATCACGCACCGTCCGCGGAAGCCGCCGTTCGCGCTGCCTACAAGAAGCATGTCTCTGACGAGTTCATCGTTCCCACCATCGTTGATTACCCAACTAATGGCGCCCTAACCGGAATTGAACCATCCCCCATCATCCGCGACGGCGACGTGGTGCTCTGGTTCAACTTCCGCGCCGACCGCTCGCGCGAGCTGACCCAAGCGCTGCTGCTGCCAAACTTTGATGGCTTCGACCGGCGGCGACCGGCTCTCGACATCCGCTGTTTCACCCTGACTCAGTACGACGCGGCGCTGCCGGCGGACGGGATTGCCTTCCCGCCTCAACTGGTGGAGTGGCCTCTGGCGCGCGTCATCGCGGCCGCCAGACTCAACCAGTGCCACCTGGCGGAAACCGAGAAGTACGCCCACGTCACGTACTTCTTCAACGGAGGGCGCGAGGAGCCGTTTCCGAATGAGCAGCGCGTGCTAGTCCCGTCCCCCAAGGTAGCCACCTACGATCTCCAGCCCGAGATGAGCGCGCAGGGCGTCGCCGCTGCGGCGGCGGAGCACATCGCGTCGGGTGAGCACGCCTATCTCGTGATGAACTTCGCCAACGGAGACATGGTGGGCCACACTGGCATGCTGGCGGCGGCAATCCAGGCGGCTGGGGCCGTGGACCAAGCCCTTGGAACGGTAGTTGACGCGACCTTGAAGGCCGGCGGCTTCGTCGCCATCACGTCTGACCACGGCAACGCCGAGGAGATGATTGACGTGGAGACGGGCGAGCCCAAGACCGCCCACACCGAGAACCCCGTGCCCTTTATCCTCATCGGAGCGCCAGCCGGAACACGACTTAAGGAGCACGGCGCGCTGGCAGACGTCGCCCCCACCTTGCTGCGGCTCATGGAGCTGCCCAGCCCGGAGACCATGAAAGGACACGGTTTGCTCACATGAAAATCACCGACATCAAGACGTTCCTGGTGGACGCCACGCCACCCGGCG
>Ga0136611_10000047_pt1 | contig 63541 bp, 56 predicted proteins | sample AntDrymUQ2232306_2_FD_106645 | JGI IMG/M metagenome (GOLD analysis project Ga0136611, IMG submission 106645) | Polar desert sand microbial communities from Dry Valleys, Antarctica - metaG UQ223 (23.06) | ecosystem: Environmental > Terrestrial > Soil > Desert | place: Antarctica: Dry Valley... | reverse complement strand
GGGAAGCTGAGGCAGCGGCGGCTTTGCGACCACCATCACCTCGTCCAAGGCGGGGCGCAACACGTTCTCTACCAGCGCCTCACGCTGCGTCTCCACATCGTTTTCAAAGACGACCCTGAAGAGCCGCTCCACCAATCCGGCAACGCCGGTACGGGCGCGGTAACGGGAGCCGGGCAAAAGATCGGCGCTGTACTGTGTGCTGGTCTTGAAGGGCACCACGAGCGTCTCGCGCAACTCTTCTTCCCGTACGCGTACGACGTGTACGGTGCCATACGCAGGCACCATGGCATTCAGCGCGGGATCGACCCGGTCTAGTGGACCAAGCGGTACGCCTTGTTCGGCGAGTAGTTCCGCGACAGTGGCGGCGCGGCTGCGCGTCTCCAACTGCGTGTCGGGCGCCGTGATGGTGACCGGCTGTGCACGCAAGATGGTGACGCGCAGGCCGGGCGCAAGTGGCGACTCCTGTGGTGGTTGCACGACATCGGCCGTATTGACATCTACGCCAATCGACCGCAGCGCCTCGCCAACGCTATCCGCCGCGACGCGATGGCTGAATGGGATACCCGCATCAACCAGCGAAAACGGAACGGCGCGCTGCACGAGCTGTCGACCGCTATTTGGCAACGCCACCAAACGGTCGCCAGTTTCCAACGTGAAGCCCGCGCTAGTGAGCGCCGCCTCGATCCGCGCCGGATCGCTGACGCGCACGGTCTTGCCGTCCACCTCGACCAGCGTCCAATCGGTCCCTGGACGCAACCGGGCCAGTACAACGCTCTGGGCCGTGGGAAAGGCAGCGGCGGTGCGCCGTAGCATCTGCGCCGCGATCGACGCGCGATCGGCCAAGCCGGCAACCGCCCCAAGCGGTGCCGCCATCGCGTCCGGGTTCACCATCTGTCCTAGCGTCGCAGTCCATAGGAACGAAAACGCCGTGAACAGAGAAACCATGGCCCAAAGCGGCGCGTTTAGTGCGACAGGACGGGACGAAAAACCGCCCGGTAGAGGCAAGAGGCCGTGTCTCCCGAGGCTATAGCCCAAAGAGACGGCACTCGATGCGAGGAGTGCGGCCGTAGCCTGTCCGGCACCGGCTTCGGGAAAGAGGGCCAGCCGCCTATAGGATGCGGCGTGGCCATATGAGGTCGAGGCGTACTTTGCTGCCAATCAACAGTCCTGAGGTGTTTTTTTCGGCTCCTTCTGTCGTGTCTCCGCACGACGGATAGCGCGGCCGCGGGTCCTCTCCTCCCCCCGGCCACCAGGTCCTCCGCGGCCGCACTCCTGTGCGGCGGCCGCAGGCCACCATAGCGGTGCGGCCATCAAGTGACCAAGAATCGAGAAGGGGACCGGCATGAGCCGGTCCCCTTCTTCGTTACTGTCGAACGGCCGTTACTTCTTCTCGTCGATTAGCTTGTTGGCTTCCCGCGCCGCCTGTTCCAGGGCGGCCTTGGGAGTAGCCTTGCCACTGGTCACCGCCGTCAGCGCGGTCTCAATCACCGTGCGGATGTCCTGCCAGGCGGTGATGTTGGGTTCCGGTTTGGCGTACTTAGTCAGCTCGAACGCCTGCTTGGCCTGCGGTTCCTTCTCCCAAAACGCCTTCAGCGTCGGGTGCTCTGCGGAGGACTTGCGTGTGGGCATGTAGCTGGACTTGATGGACCAGTCCACGGTCTGATCCTTGTCCATGAAGAACTTGATCCACTCCCACGCCGCAGCCTGCTTCAATTCGGTGGTCCTGAATACGGTGATATTCCCGCCAAACATGACCGTAGCTGGCTTGGAAACGTCCTTCTGGGGGAGCATGCCGATGCCCCACTTAAACTTCTCCTTACCCGTCGCCTTGTCCATGATATTGTCGGCCTTGACGAAACTCCGACCAGTGCTGGACTCGTGGTACGTTGCAACACGCTGGTTGCCGAAATCCGCCTGATAGTTTCGCCCCTCCGCAACGTAGGCGTGGCCATCCTTGACCATCTTCTCCCACATTTCGAAGACTTCGGTCCACTGCGGATCCGTGAAACGGACCTTCGTCTTGTCTTTGGACAGCAGCTCGCCCTGATTGGCGAAGACAAAGGCATCAATATACGAGGTGTCAATGCGGATATTGTGGCCGTAGACCTGATCCTTCTTGGAGACCTTGGCCATGTTCTCCTTGAATTCGGTCATAGACCAAGCGGTGCTCGCCGTGGGCATCTTCGTCACCCCAGCGGCGCGCAACACATCTTCGTTGTAGTAGTGGACCGCAAGGCTCTTCGTGAAAGGGAACGACAGGAGTTTGCCGTTGAAGGCGTCGTAGCGGTTGCTCTCAATGTAGGCCGGAAATATGTCATCCAAGCTTTCCTTAGAGTACGCAAGCGGCCCGCGGATCGCGTATGGATCCAAGTCAATCACGGCGTTGGCCTTGGTGTACTCGGCCACCATGCTTTCGTAGGCAACGCCGGTATCCGGCGGGCTACCGGCCTGAATAGACGCCATGATCTTCTGGAAGACCTGGGTATACGATCCCTGATACTCCGAGACGATGGTGATGTTGTTCTTGTTCGTCTTGTTGAACTTCTCCACCATCTCATTCAATGCGGTCTCGTTGCTGCCGCTCTGGGTGTGCCAGAAGACGGCCTTGACGGGTTCTCCAAACTTGACGTTCGCCCCGCCGCCGCTGGCCGGCGCCCCGGCGCCCGGTCCTCCGCAGGCAGCAAGGGCTGCCGGGATCATGAGCGCGGCAGACCCAGCCGCCGTGTTTCCGAAAAGTGTTCTACGAGTAAGTGCCATGAGTGTGCTTCCTTTCTCCGTTTGGACCATGCTGGTCCGCTGTACCTTGTGCCACTGCTGTGGCCGTTGAGATTTCTAGCCTTTGAGACCCGAGCGAGCGATACCTTCAATGAAGTAGCGCTGCGCTACCAAATAGAGAATGACGGTTGGCGCGATAACAAGTGTCGAAGCAGCCATCAACTCCCCGTAGCGCGAGCCAAACTCCGTGTTGAAAACGTGCAGGCCGAGCTGGATAGGTCGCATTTCTGGACTTCGCGTCACCAAAAGCGGCCAGAGGAAAGAATTCCACGCTCCAAGAAAGTTAAGGAGCGCCACGGTGAGTAGCGCCGGCGTGGAGAGCGGCAGGATGATGGCCCACAGAAAGCGAAAGCGCGAGCAGCCGTCTATGTGCGCCGCTTCCTCCAGCTCTCTGGGAATCCCCATGAAGAACTGTCGCAGTAAGAAGATAGCGAACACGCTACCCAACGCCGGGACGATTTGCGCCTGATAGGTGTTGTACCAACCAAGCCATTTCGTCACGATGACGAAGTTAGGGATCAAAGTCACCTCGCTGGGAATCATCAACGTCGCGAGGAATGCCATGAAGAGCGCGTTTTTTCCGAAGAATTCCATGCGTGCGAAGGCGAAGGCCGCTAACGACGAGACAGTAAGGACACCCACGACCTGGCAGACAGCGACGAGCGCGGTGTTGAAGAAGTAGCGCCCGAACGGCGCTGCCGCGAGCGCGTTGGGGTAGTTCTCGGGGTGAAGCTCGGTAGGGAAGAACGTGGGCGGAAACGCCACAGATTCCGCGTTGCTTTTAAGCGACGTGGCGAGCATCCAGTAGAACGGGAAGACCATTACCAGCGCGCCGGCAAGCAACAAAACGTGTATGACGGTGCGGGTGATGGCGCTACGTCGCGCGTCAGCGTTGTTCTGCGCGGTGGCGCGATCCGCATCCGGGCGCAAGCTAGGTGTAGGCGCCGCCCCGAGGGCGATGGCTGGAGCGTCAACCGGTCGCCCCGCTGACCCGGCTAGCTGGACCATTGGGGACTAGTCATAGTGAACGCGCCGGCCAACAAGGCGGAAGTTGACGAGAGTCAAAAGCAAAATCAGGAATGTAAGAAGGAACGCCATGGCCGACCCATACCCGACTCGTGTTTGCTGATAGAAGGTGCGGAATACAAGCATGAGTAAGGTGCGGGTCGTGTCTAGGGGGCCACCGTTAGTCATGACGTAAATCTGGTTGAATGCCTGGAGTGCGCCGATGGTGCTGACCGTGCCGAGGAAGAAGGTAGTGGGTGAAAGTAACGGCAACGTTATGCGACGGAAAACTTGCCCCTCGTCCGCGCCGTCCATTCGTGCTGCCTCGTAGAGTTCGCGCGGGATGTTTCCAAGGCCTGCCAGAAAAATAACAACGTGGAACCCAATGTAGTGCCAAACGGACATAGCTGAGACGGCTGCGAGTGCCATGCTTGGCCCGCTGAGCCACCCAGGCACCGACAGGCCGAAGTTTGACGCGAAAAGCTCTATGACGCCGCTGGATTCACGCAACCAGCGTCCCGCAGGCAATCCTGCGCCTTTGAGGAGGCTATTAAGCAGTCCGTATTCATTGTTATAGAGCCACGCCCAGACGATGGCCGCAGCGACGCTGCTGGTGACGTAGGGCAGGAAATAGAGCGTGCGATAAGCACTCCGCCCACGGATGGGCTGGAAGAGGAGGTACGCAATCAATAGCCCCAGGACCATCTCGGCTGGAATTGCCAGGAGCACATACCAGACGGTCACGCCCAGGCTGCGCCAGAATGCCTCATCCGACAGGGCTCGAACATAGTTCTCCAGGCCCACCCAACGCTCCTGGACAATGCCCCATCTCCACGTGCTGATGTAGAGGGCGTAGAAGCCGGGGAAAAAATGGAAAACGGTCAACAAGAGAACCGCAGGCGAGAGGTAAAGGTAGGCGATCCCAGTGCCTCGCCAGTAGCGGCGGCGACCGGCCGCACTCATGCCGGCGGTCGGCGTCCAGTTAATGGCGCGCGCGGTCATCCGTCGCTGTTCCCAGGCTCTGGTCAAATTCTATCAGCGCTTCCTGGAGCGGCCGCGCGGCGTGAGAGGTGGCATGGCCGCGGCTAGAATCAGGGCAGTGATGGCGGCCGCAGCCCCAACGTTGATCGAGCCGCTCGCTTCGCCCGCCGCCCGGCGCGACACGATTGTCATTCTGGACTTTGGCGCGCAGTACAGCCGGCTCATCGCGCGCCGCGTGCGCGAGTGCCGCGTGTACTGCGAGGTGCTGCCGTGGGACGCTCCCGTCGCGCAGATCCGCGCGCTGCAACCCAAGGGCGTGATCCTGTCAGGCGGGCCGAGCAGTGTCTACGAGCCGGGCGCTCCCGATCTGACGGATGTGGTTCTAGAACTGATCGAATTGGGTGTGCCGGTGCTTGGAATCTGTTACGGCATGCAGCTGCTGGCGCACCGCCTCGGAGGGCGCGTTGTTCCCGAGGAACGTCGCGAGTTCGGACACGCCGTGCTTGATATTCGGGACGGCGATCACCCGCTGCTGCGGGGCATGCCTACCAGGCCATCGGTCTGGATGAGCCACGGCGATCAGGTACGCGAGGTACCGCCTAACTTCACCGCGCTGGCCAGCACGCCCACCTGTCAATACGCCGCCATGGCGTCTGCGCCGGGGGATCACCGCCAGATCCTGGGCGTGCAGTTCCACCCGGAAGTCGCGCACACGCCGCAGGGGCTTACGCTGCTCCAGAACTTCTGCTACACGCTCAGCGGGTGCGAGCCGACGTGGACACCCGGTTCCTTTGTCTCGGAAGCGGTGGAGCGCGTCAAAGCGGAAGTTGGTGACGCGCGGGTGCTGTGCGGCGTGTCGGGTGGTGTTGACTCGTCGGTTGCGGCGGCGTTGATCCATCGCGCCATTGGCGACCAGCTTACCTGCGTCTTTGTGGACCATGGCCTGCTGCGCAAGGATGAAGGCGCCATTGTGGTGCGCACGTTTCGTGAGCACCTGGGGTTCAAGCTGAGCCATATTGACGCCAGCGAGGACTTCCTGGAGTACCTGAGCGGTGTCAGTGATCCAGAGAAGAAGCGCACAGTTATCGGCGAGCGCTTCATCCGTACCTTTGAGCGCGAAGCGCGCCGGCTGGAAGCGCAGGAGGGGAAGTTCGAGTATCTCGCGCAAGGCACGCTTTACCCAGATGTGATCGAAAGCGCCACTCCCGGCTCGGGCGAAGCGAAGGCAGCCGCGAAAATCAAGACGCACCACAACGTAGGTGGCCTGCCGAAGGACCTGGGCTTTAAGCTGATAGAGCCGCTGCGCTATCTCTTCAAAGACGAGGCGCGCGCCGTAGGCACTGAGCTTGGCTTGCCAGACGAGATCGTGTGGCGTGATCCCTTCCCGGGACCGGGTCTGGCGGTACGCGTGCTGGGCGAGCTGACCGAAGAGAAGCTGGCTACCCTGAGGGGAGCCGATGCGATCTTCGTGGAAGAGGTGAAAGCTGCTGGGCTGTACCGCAGTTTGGGACAGGTCTTTGCCGTCCTGACCGACTCGCGGAGCACCGGCGTGATGGGCGACTATCGCACCTACGGCCATGTGGTCGCGCTGCGCGCCGTGACGACCGATGACTTCATGACCGGGGACTGGGCGCGTCTACCCTACGAAACGCTGGCCACCGTTGCGACACGCATTGTCAACGAGGTGAAGGGCGTCAACCGCGTGGTTTACGACATAACCTCCAAACCTCCTGCAACCATTGAGTGGGAATGAGGATGCGGGCGCCGGCCAATCATAGCGTGAGATGAAAGTTCTCATCGTCGGAAGCGGCGCGAGGGAGCATGCGCTTGCCTGGGTAGTGGCACGCTCGCCGCGCGTGTCCGAGGTCGCGGTAGCGCCCGGCAACGGTGGCACGGCGCCCAACGTCGTCGTAGATCCAATGGATGGGATTGCCGTCGTTGGGGCTGCCCGGCGCTACGGGGCGGAATTGGTGATTGTGGGACCGGATGATCCGCTGGCAGCCGGTGTGGTAGATGTGCTCCAGGCGGCCGGGCTGCGAGCGTTTGGCCCAACCAAGGCCGCCGCCCAGATAGAGGCGTCCAAGGTATGGTCGAAGGACTTCATGCGACGCCATGGCATCCCCACAGCGCCGTACAAGTCCCTTGACTCGGCCGCCGCCGCGCACGCCTACGTTGACACCCAACCCGAGCGGCTGGTGGTTAAGGCGGACGGGCTAACGCGGGGAAAGGGTGTCTTTGTCTGCGACACGCGTGCGGAGGCACATACCGCCATTGAGGAGATCATGGAGCGCCGGATCTATGGCGCGTCAGGCGGCAATGTCGTGATAGAGCAACGTTTGGAGGGGGACGAAGCCTCCGTCTTTGCGCTGTGCGACGGCGAGACGGCTCTTCCGTTTGAAGCGGCGCGCGACCACAAGCGCATCCTTGAAGGGGAGCGCGGTCCCAACACCGGCGGCATGGGCGCCTACAGCCCGACGCGGCTGGTGCCGCTGGACGTGATGGAGGACGTGATGGCGCGCGTCATCCGTCCGGCTCTGCACGGACTGGCGGCAGAAGGACGCCCATTCACCGGGTTTCTGTACGCCGGGCTGATGTTTACCGAGGATGGACCGCAAGTGATTGAGTTCAACGCCCGCATGGGTGATCCTGAGGCACAGGTGATCTTGCCCCGGCTGGAATCGGACCTCGTTGACGTGATCGACGCAGCGTTGGACGGGCGGTTGGCGGATATGCGTCTTCGCTGGCGAGACGGGTACGCTTGTGGCGTCTGCCTCGCCTCAGCGGGCTACCCGGACACGGTACGGGACGGCTACCCCATTGAGGGACTGGAAGCCGCTAGCCCCAACGAGTTGGTCTTCCATGCCGGCACCGTACTGCGTGAAGGGCGCGTTCTTACCAAAGGGGGACGCGTGCTTACGCTCGTGGGACGCGGGCACACGCTGGGCGCGGCGCGTGACGCGGCGTACCGGCTGGCGGGCCAGATCCACTTTGACGGCGTGCAGTATCGGAAAGACATTGGCGCCCGCGAGCTTGCGCTCAGCGCCGTCTAGGACCTCGAGAGGAAAACAATAATGGCACCGGGAGCGGTCTCAGCAGGGATCAAGGAAACCAACCTGGCAGGTTTGGTGCGCTTTGCGCGCGGCAAAGTGCGGGACATCTATGCTGTTGGCGACGACAAGCTGCTGATTGTCTCGACCGACCGCGTTTCGACCTTCGACGTGGTGCTTCCCACACCGATTCCCGACCGTGGCAAAGTGCTTACCCAGTTTTCCGCCTTTTGGTTCGAGCAGACGGGGCAGATTATCCCCAATCATCTACTGTCCACCGATCTTGCTGCGTTCCCGGAGAGCGTCCAGGGTCAGGCGGACCAGCTTGAAGGGCGAGGAATGCTGGTGCGGCGCACCAAGCGCATCGACATCGAGTGCGTGGCGCGCGGCTACATCTCCGGCTCCGCATGGAGCGAGTACCGCAAGCAGGGCACTGCGTGCGGGATAAGGCTGCCCGCCGGACTGGTGGAGAGCCAGCAGTTGTCCGAGCCAATCTTTACGCCTGCCATCAAGGCGGACGAAGGGCACGACGAGAACATCAGCTTCGAGCGGCTGGTAGGGATCGTTGGCGCTCCGCTGGCCGAGCAACTGCGCGCAACGACGCTGGCGGTCTATTCGTACGCTGCGGGTGTGGCGCGCGAGCGCGGAATCATCATCGCGGATACAAAAATGGAGTACGGTCTTCTGCCCGTCGGAAGAGACATTGACGGGCCAGTGGTCCGCAATGAGCAAGATGGCGCCGAGGGCAGCCTGATCTTGATTGATGAACTGCTCACGCCAGACTCGTCACGTATCTGGGACGCGCAGGCGTACCGGCCGGGCGCCACGCCCGCCAGCTTCGACAAGCAGTATCTACGCGATTGGCTGGAGCAGAGTGGCTGGAACAAAGAGCCGCCTCCACCAGAGCTGCCACAGGACGTTGTGCTTGCCACGCGCCAGCGATACGTCGCTGCGCTGGCACGCCTGACCGGGATGGGACTTTAGGAATGGCGGGTGTGCAGGGCGTGCCGACGGGGAGTCCGACGAGGGCGGCACTGCTAGCGAAGATCCACGTCACGCTTAAGCCGGGGGTGAGCGATCCGCAAGGGCTAGCCATCGCGGGCGGGCTGCACAGTCTGGGGTTTGGGGGAGTACAGGAAGTACGCGCGGGCCGTTACCTGGAAGTCCAGCTTGAGAGCGCAGATAGAGCGGGCGCCGAACGCGAGGTAGAGCAGATGTGCCAGAAACTGCTCGCCAACACCGTCATTGAAACCTACCGGTACGAAGTCGTTGAAGGCGGCGGGGCTTAGGTCGGGGAGCGGGGAGCGCACGAAATGAACTTCGCCGTCGTCGTATTTCCTGGATCCAACTGCGAGGTAGACACTTTCCACACGGCCACGAGTGTGTTTGGCCAGGACGCCGAGTACGTCTGGCACGAGATGCGCGGCCCCGAGACTCTTGATCGGTTCGATTGCGTCGTGCTCCCTGGTGGCTTCGCGCACGGTGATTACCTAAGGGTTGGAGCCATCGCCGCGATTTCGCCCGTCATGGAAGCGGTGCAGGCGTTTGCCGAGCGCGGCGGCCTGGTACTGGGCATCTGCAACGGTTTCCAGGTGCTGCTTGAAGCACAGCTGCTGCCCGGTGCTGTGCTGCGGAACAACTCGCTTCAGCACCGGGCGCAGTGGGTCCACCTCCGCGTGGAAAGCAACCAAACGCCGTACACGCGTGCCTACGAGCAGGGGCAGGTGGTGACCTACCCCATCTCGCATGGTGACGGCAGCTATTTTGCCGACCCGCAGACGCTGGCGGAGCTTGAGACACACGGCCAGGTGGTCTTCCGCTATTGCGGGGCCGCGGGCAACGTGACGCCGGAAGTGAATCCAAACGGGTCGCTGAATAACATTGCCGGGATCAGGAACCGCCGCGGCAACGTGCTGGGACTTATGCCGCACCCGGAGCGCGCGTGCGAGGCCATCCTCGGTGGTGAAGACGGCCGCGGGGTGTTTGATTCGCTTGTAGGCGCGATGGTGAGCGCGTGACAACCGTCGCTCAACCGGAGACTTTCCAGCCGACCGACGCCCAGTTGCGCGAAGTGGCACTAAGCCGTGCTGAATACGAGCAGTTCTGCGAGCGGCTAGGACGGAGTCCGAACCGCGTTGAGCTTGGCATCTGCGGCGCCATGTGGAGTGAGCATTGTGGCTACAAGAACAGCAAGCCGCTGCTCAAGCGCTTCCGAGACCGGCCCATTAAGTCGGCAGCGCGTGTCCTGGTTGGCGCGGGCGAGGAGAACGCCGGCGCGGTAGATGTTGGTGACGGCCTGGCCGCGATCTTCAAGATCGAAAGTCACAACCATCCTAGTGCCGTAGAGCCCTTTCAGGGCGCCGCGACAGGCGTGGGTGGCATCGTGCGTGACATCTTCACGATGGGCGCGCGACCCATTGCCACGCTCGACTCGCTGCGCTTCGGGCCGCTTGACGATCCCAATCCCGTGAAGGCTGCTCGCAACCGTTATCTCTTTGAGAACGTGGTGGGGGGCGTCGGCCATTACTCCAACTGCATTGGCGTGCCCAACGCGGGCGGCGAGGTGGTCTTCGCCAAGAGCTACGCTGAGAACCCGCTGGTCAACGCCATGTGCGTTGGCATCGCACATATAGACAAGATCGCCAGCGCGCGCGCCACCGGCACTGGCAACAGCGTCATTCTGGTTGGCGCTGACACGGGACGCGATGGCCTGCATGGCGCGACGTTTGCCAGCGTGGACGACCCGCAGGCGTCGCATCGTGGCGTGGTCCAGGTGGGCGATCCGTTCCGTGAGAAGCTGCTGATAGAGGCGTGCCTGGAGGCGCTGGACGCGCCGTGGCTGGTGGGCATGCAGGACCTGGGCGCGGCGGGACTGACTAGCTCCACAGTGGAGTGCGCAAGCAAGGGCCAAAGTGGCATAGAGATCGATGTCGCCAAGGTGTCGCGCCGTGAGGCCGGTATGACGGCGTACGAGATCATGCTCTCAGAGAGTCAGGAGCGGATGCTGCTGATCGTGGAGCGCGGACGGGAAGCAGATGCGCAGGCATTGTTTGCGCGCTGGGGGCTGCACTCAGACGTGATCGGCAGAGTTACCGACGACCAACTTGTGCGCGTGATGGATGGCGACACGGTGGAGGCCGAGCTGCCGCACGATATCCTGACCGAGCCGCCAATGTACGTGAGGGACGGAGTGGAAGCGTCGCACATCCGCGCCGCGCGCGAGCGTGATCTCTCCAACCTTCCGGTCCCCGATGACCTTGGGGCCACGCTGCTGCGGCTGCTGGCGGCGCCGAACATCGCTAGCAAGCGGCTGGTGTACCGGCGCTACGACACAACGGTGCAGACCAACACTGTCATGGGGCCGGGTGGCGACGCCACCGTGCTGCGGCTCAAGGGAACGCCGCGCGCCATCGCGGTGGCGACCGATGGCAACGGGCGCTACTGCTACCTTGACCCGCTGGTTGGTGGACGGATTGTCGTTGCCGAAGCCGCGCGCAATGTCTCTTGCACCGGCGCCACGCCGCTGGCGGCCACGGACTGTCTCAATTTTGGCAACCCGGAAAAACCGGCCGTTTACTATCAGCTTCAGCAGGCGGTGGAAGGAATGGCGCAGGCGTGCGAGGCACTCGGCACGCCCGTCATCAGCGGCAACGTCAGCCTATACAACGAGAGCGCGGGGGAGCCGATTTACCCGACGCCCATCGTCGGGGTGCTTGGCCTGCTGGACGATGCTTCCAAGCGCTGCCCGGCCAAGTTTCAGCGCGCGGGCGAGATTGTGGCGCTGCTGGGCGAGACGCGCGACGAAATCGGCGCATCCGAGTATCTGGAGCGCATCCACGGTTTGGTGGCCGGGCGCGTGCCGGACATTGATCTGGACCTAGAAGTTGGCGTTCAGGCAGTGTGTCGAGAGGCGATTTCACAGGGTCTCATCAGTTCGGCGCACGACTGCTCAGACGGCGGCCTGGCGGTGGCGCTAGTGGAGGCGTGCTCTGGTCCATTTGGCATCCCGGAAGACGACGCGGCCAGGGAGGTACCTATGATCGGTGTTCGGGTCGAGCTCCCGGAGCCCTGCCGGGACTTGCGGCCCGACGCTGCGCTCTTTGGCGAAACTCAGTCACGCATTGTTGTGTCGCTTCCCGCTGCAAGCTGGGACGCTCTCTCCGATCTGGCGAAACGACACGGCGTACCGCTGTACTGTCTGGGCGAAACCGGCGGTGACCGCGTTGGCATCGCGCCACACCTGGACGTATCACTAGAAGCGTCGTTGGGAGCTTATGAGACAGGGCTGGAGAAGGCGCTGAAGGGCGATTCCTGATCTCTCCAGTGCGTGACCCCGTGGCCGCTGGGGTTAGAATTGGATGTGAATAGGGACGCAGCCGGGGCCGGCATCGAGGCAGAGTCCCTGGAGGCGCCGCCCCAGGACGCGTGTGGGGTCTTTGGCATCTACGCTGAGGGCGTCGAGGCTGCCCGGATCACCTACTTTGGGCTGTACGCGCTGCAGCACCGCGGGCAGGAGTCGGCGGGTATCGCTACGTCCGATGGGGAGACGCTGCGCTTCTACAAGGCGATGGGGTTGGTGTCCCAGGTCTTCAACGAGGACATCCTTCAGCAGCTTGAGGGATTCATGGCGTGTGGTCATAACCGCTATTCAACCACTGGCGGGTCACGCGCTGAAAATGCGCAACCTGTCTTTGCCGACGGTAACATGGGGCGCATTTTCATTGCGCATAACGGCAACTTAGTCAATTCCGAGACACTCCGTGAGGACCTTCTTAGAGACGGCTTTGTGCCTCGCACCACAACCGACAGCGAACTCATAGCAGCGTTGGTGGCGACCGCGCCTGGGGCGACATGGGCCGAGCGGATTACGCGGGTAATGCCCAAGCTGATTGGCGCGTATTCGCTGGTCATGCTGACCAAAAACCAGTTGATTGGCGCGCGCGACCCCCTCGGAAACCGGCCGCTTTGCATTGGGAAGCGCGAACACGGCTGGGTGCTCGCGTCTGAATCGTGTGCGCTGGACACGGTGGGCGCGCAGTTCATCCGTGAGGTGGATCCCGGTGAAGTGGTGGTGATTGACGTGGATGGCGTGAAAAGTCACCGCGCGCCGGTGGATACGCGTCGTCACGCCTTGTGTCTGTTCGAGTTCATCTACCTGGCGCGGCCGGACAGCGTCATCGAGAACAAGCTGGTTTACGAGACTCGCTTTGAGATGGGGCGCCAGCTTGCGAGGGACTACCCGGTGGATGCTGACGTAGTGATTGGGGTGCCATCAACCGCGTTGCCCGCGGCGCACGGCTATGCCGCCGAATCCGGCCTACCATATCGGGACGGGCTAATGTCCAATCGCTACATCCACCGGACGTTCATCCAACCCGACCAAAGCATGCGAAAGCAGGCGGCCCGGCTGAAGTACAACCCGCTGCCGGAGGTGCTGAAGGGGAAGCGAGTGGTCGTTGTGGATGACAGCATTGTCCGAGGCACTTCCCAGGAGCAGATTGTAGGCATGCTGCGACGCGCTGGTGCGCGTGAAGTGCACTTACGAATCTCCGCGCCGCCGCTTCGTCATCCCTGCTTTCTAGGCGTGGACATGGCTACGTACGGCGAGTTGATTGCTCATCGCCTACAGGACGTCGAAGCGATCCAGGATGCGGTGGGTGCCGATTCACTCGGCTATCTCTCGCTGGAAGCAGCGTACAAGTCGGTGGGGCTTGATCCTGAGGGATTTTGTACGGCGTGCTTCTCGGGGGATTACCCCGTGCCGGTCCAGCTTGGCCTTGACCGCGCTAGCCCCAAACTGGGGCTGGAGCCGCCAGTTGGGCTGGAAGTAGATAAACCGTCGCCGGTGGAAGTTCCCAAACTTATCGAGACCACACCAGCGCGGTGATCTCGTCCGCCATAAGATCCTGGCGCGCGTGGGGCGGCCAGAATCTGCCGGTCCACCGTCGAAGTGCGTTAGAGCGATAGACGGGCATATGCTGGGATGGCTGCTCAGGATCGTAGACGGTGAGGCCGTCCTTGGTACCGATCCAGACCCGTCCGTCCGGGCCCACGGCGATTGACGATATGTACGGATGGGGTAGGCGAGAGCCAGGCGGCGCGGAAGCGTTCGGAGCGTGGTACTGAATGGCAGTCCATTGCGCTCCGGCGGCGGCGGACTCGTCAAGAATGCTTAGCCCCCTCTCCGTTCCGAAATAGACGCGACCATGGATGTCTTCAGCGATGGCGTGCACCTTATCGTGAACCAGTGGCGAAGCGGAAGTGCCTAGCGTGCGCCAGCGCGTGCCATCTGTGGACCCAAGCGAGTAGGCTTCTGGGTCGGGCGTGAACACGGCGGCGCCACCGTCGGTACCGAACCAGACGCGCCCTTTGCTGTCGCCAAAGATCGTAAAGACGAGGTTGTCCGGTAACCCGCCGCCGGTAGCGTACTTGTTGAAGCCGGCGGGCCAGCTGCCGAGCGCACCCCAGTCGCCACTGGCAGGAGGCTCATAGACGTTGACTCCGCCGACGCCGCCGAACCAGACGCGCCCGACGGGATCGACGTAGGCTGCATCCAACAGCTGGTGCAGCAGTGGCGCCGTGCGGGCGGTAAAGGCGCGCCCATTTCCATCGGGGCTAATGCCCGCGGCGCCGGAGATGGTGGCGGCCCACGCGTTGCCTTGCCGGTCAACGGCGACGCCAAGCACGGTGGGATAAGGCAGGGGCGCGGTCTCCACCGTTGCCCGCACCCAGCGTGAGCTATTGGCTCCCGGTAGACGGCCGAGCAGGCCGCCGGTGGTCGCGATCCAGACGGAACCGTCCTGACCGGCGGCGATGTCGGTCACTTCATCGGATGGGAGCGGCGCGCCTGGCCGCTGAACGTGCTCCCAGTGCGCTCGGGCGGGACCGAAAACTAGGCGGCTGGCGCCGATGCGCGTGCCTACCCACAGCGAGTGGGTAGCAGAAGTCTCCACGTTTGGGCCTGGGTTGAGGCCAGGATTGGCGACAGGGATCTGCGCCGGTGAGATTGAGGCGCTGGCGATAGCAACGGCAAATGCGGTGAGACTGAGGCCTAGCAGGGCGGTCGCGGATGTGACGACGGGCCGCCCGTAACGACCTCCCAGTGCGGACCATTCTTGAACGATCCGGCGGCGCTCATTGGAGGGGGTGCATGCGAGCCACAGCGAGCGCGCGGCGAACAGACTGGACAGCGCCACCGCGACGCCTCCGATCGTGGCGACCCCATCTGTGTAGACGGCGCGGCCGGCACGTTCGCTGGCTTGGGCACGAGCGGCGGCAGCGTCTGTTGAGTCCTCCGGTGGGGCGGCCAGCAATGTGAGGGACACACCGAGCACCACCGCCAGTGAGACGGCGGCGAGCCACCAGCGCGCGGCTCTGCCTAGCGCGCTCTTTCCGGCATAGCGCCACACCTGCCACGCGATGAAAAGGAGCAACGCGGCGATGATGGGGGAGAGCAGCCGGATGCCGGCCGGACTTGACAGCCGCAGCCAGAGTCGCCCTGGCAGCGCGATCAGCCGGAGCACGGGTCCAGGCAACGATGACGGGGGGAGGACTTCTTCTTCCACGAGACTTCTACGAGATTTCTACGCTGCAGGCGCGTGATGGGACCGACCGATAGCGACGGTTAACAAGGGAACACTCGCAGCGACGGTGCTGGCTATTGTGTACGATGCCGCATGAAGTTTGGAACGAGAACGCAGGTCCTCAAACAGCCAACCGAGCAGGTCTTTCAGGAGGCGGCCCGGTTGGGCTTTGACGGTCTGGAGTTTGACCTGGCGCGAGAGTATCGCTCTGACATCCTTTGGACGGCTGAGGGGCGTAAGCGGCTGCTCGATCTGGCGGGCAAGACGGGCGTAGAGGTCTCCTCGGTTTGCCTTGGTGCGCTATGGGGGCAGACGTTTGCGTCCGATGATCCGGCGGACCGTGAGCGAGCAGTGGAGGTAGTGACCGAGGCGGCGAGGTTCACGCCGGAGCTGAAGACCAACGTGATCCTGGTGCCGATTGTCGGGGTGGAGAACCAGACGCCGTCGATTGGCGTTGACCGCTGGATAGAGGGATTGAGGCGCTGCGCTCCGGTGGCCGAGCAGACCGGCGCAATCCTGGCGTTGGAGAATGTGGGACGCTCCCCCGCGCGCTCTGCGCCAGAGATCTTGAACATCATCGACGCTGTGGGTTCGCCCGCGGTAAAGGTGTACTACGATGTGGGGAACGGCACGAGTTTCGGCTTTGACACCACCGATGAGTTGCGGTTGCTGGAGAAGCACATTGCGCAGGTACACATCAAAGGAGCCAAGGCGGCGCAGCTCTGGGAAAACACGCTGGATATGAGCAAGGTGGCCAGCACGTTGAAGGAGATTCGGTATGACGGGTACCTGGTCTTCGAGACACAGGCCACCGAGAATCCGAGCGAGGGCGCCGGCCGCAACCTCACGCTGTTGAAGGAATACATCGCGGAGGCATACAGGAGCTAGTACCGGGTATGCGCTACCGTTGCAAGTCCCGCTGTCAGTGACCGGCGCGCCTGTCCCAATTGAGGACCCCACCGGCAAGGCAAGCCAACGCCAGACCCACCACGATTGCGGCTTCACGGAATCCGGGTTGCGCGAGCCCAAAGGCGACACAAAGCGCGGCGACGAGGGCGAGCAGAGTGGCCAGCCGCTGGGGACTCACATCTGCCCACCGTGAACGCGCTCCATGTCAAAGTGCTGTCGCAGTTGGTCGCCGGCGGCGCGAAGCTTCCAGAAAAGCTCACTGTCTAGAAAGTGGATGATGTCCTCGTCACCTAAGATGAGAGCTTTGTGGTGGATGGAGGTCAGCAGGCGCTCCGCCTGGTTGAGATCCACCAGCATCTGACCCAGCGCTCGCAGCTCATCTTCGCTGTCAATGCGCCGGCCGCGGCCGAACGAATTGTCTTGCACGGTGCGGAATTCCCGGTGTTCTTTCCTGGTGGACTCGCGAGTATGATAGCAGCGTAGTGATGCGTGACCTGTTGGGAGAGAGCGAGCGGGTCACGCTCGATCTCACTAAAGAAGAGCTTGAAGATCTGATTGGGCATGTGCGTACGGGCACGCGGCTTCGCCCCGGTCACCCACGTCAGCAGCGGCTACTTGCGAAACTGAGGGGCTTTGGCCCACCGTCCGGCGTGGATGACGAGGATGGAGACCAAAGCGCCGTCTGTCCATTGGAGCGCGACACGCCGGACGATGTCTCGTGGCTGGCGGACTGGGTCCACGGAAGGCTGCACGAGCTGACCGACGGCGACGAGCGGGCAGTGGTATGGAAGCAGGCGCATCTGGTGCGCTTCCTCCTAGGACGCCTTCACGACTGGCTTGAGGAGAGTGACTATTCCACCGCCGCTGTCACGACGTTTCAAGCGGAAGCGCTGGTAGCGCACGTTGCGCGCTACCTTGAGCACATTGCCGTTTGTCCCGTCGATCCTCGCGAGGGTACCGAGATCGACGACGTCCGCTCGCGCTAGAGGAGCCATCGCGAGATGCTCAGTAGCCGCTCGCCTTGTCCACGACATTGTTCAGCGCCTGACCACCGGTGAAGCGGCGAAGATTTTCTGCCAGGACGTCGACCCGGCGGTCGTGCCCGTGGGCGGAGAAGCCGGCGGAGTGGGGCGTGATGATGACGTTGTTCATGGCCCAGAGGGGATGATCTGACGGGAGCGGCTCTTGCTCAAAGACATCCAGGGCGGCGCCGGCAATCTGCTTGCGGCGCAGCGCGTCCACCAGTGGATCGAGTTGGACGACGCGCCCGCGGCCGACGTTGATGAAGAAGGCACTTGGCTTCATTCTGGCGAACTTGCTGGCGTTAAAGAGACTGCGCGTCTCGGGCGTCTCTGGCGCGCAGACGGCGACAAAGTCTGCTTGCGCCAGCATGTCGTCTAGGCGGTCGGCCTTCCACAACTCAGCAACTTCAGGTGGCTTGTTTTCCCGGCGCGGATCCACGGCGATGATGCGCATTCCGTGGGGCGCGGCGCGCTGGGCGACTCCGTAGCCGATGCCCCCCAGACCCATGATGCCTAGCGTGGCCCCCGGCAGGTGGACGACCTTCAATTCGTGTGGCGTCCATTGGCGCTCGAGCTGACGCCGGATGGAGGTATGTATGTCCCGGGCAAAGCAAAGGATGTAGCCCATGACGTGATCCGGGATCATGTCGTGGAATATCCCGCGCATGTTGGTGACCACCACAGGGTGCTCGATCAGCGCAGGAAAGAAGTAGCGTTCCAGCCCTGCCATGGGCGTCTGTATCCAACGCAGGTTCCTGGCGGCGTCCAGCATCGCTGGGGTGATAGTGCCGAAGTAGGCATCCGCATCCGTAATCTTGGAAACGGCTTCGGTTTCAGAGGATGCGGTTTCCAGGGTGATTCCGGGGGCTGCCTCCTGGAGGCGCGAGACCCATGAGGCGGAGTCGCGTCCATACAGGAGGATCTTCATTGGGTCACGCGCTCCATGAGCTCCACCGGATTACCTTCCGGGTCAGCGATGAAGAGGCCGCGCACGGGGCCGGAGGGAAAGGTCAGGCTGAACGGCTGACCCGTCAGCGCCACGTCGTTCTCCTTTAGGTGGTGGACCCACTCGTCGAGGCTCTCTACCTGGAGACACAAATGCTGGAGACCGGCGCGGGAGGCAGGAACTGGCTCGGTCTTATCAAGGTTGGGCCTCGTAATCAGCTCAATGGTGCCGGTGGCGCCCATGCGCAGAAAGACCAGCTCGGTCCCGTTGGGCATGGGGTGCCGCTCAACCAGCGGAAGGCCCAGGACGTCACGATAGAAGTGGATGGCACCTTCCATATTCTGGACTTTGATGCCGATATGGTCGGGATTGATGACTTTAGGGGGCATGCGGCGATGGTAGCAGCGGGCGAAGCGGACGTGACCCTGGCCTTCACCGTGGCCTTCAGCGGGTCCAACCCCCGTTGTGCTTCTAGGAGGTGGAAAACTGCTAAACCAGGCGCTTTTTGGTAGAGAGCAGGAGCAGCCCGGCGCCTGTGAAGGCGCCGATCGCAAGCACGACGAGTGAAGTGCGAGCGTATGGGGGCACCGCGGGTTCAGCGGCCGTCGCCGCGGTATTGCCGGTGTTTGGCAGCTCCTGGGGCACGATGCCGGGACCACCCGCCTGGGTCCCGCCCGTGGTAGCCACGCCCGCCACGCCGCCACCCGCGCCTGCCGTGCCGGGGGCGGCACCGGGGTTGCCCGGTTGCTGAAGTGGCGCGCCTGGACCGGGGACAGAAGCGACGGCGATCGCGATGGGGCCCTGACCAACCTGCACTGTCTTGGCGACCAACTGCTTAGGTATGTCGATTACGGAAACGGTGTCCGCGCCGGTGTTTGCGACGTAGGCAAACTGCCCTGCGTCCGGTCCAATTGCGACGCCCTGAGGTCCCTGACCGACGGCAACTGAGCCATTAACACGCCGCCCGGCGGTCTCGACAAATACGACGTTGTTGGAGCCGCTGTTTGCAACCAGCAACCAGGCGCCGTCTGGCGTCAACGCGGAGCCTGCGGGCCCGTTGCCGGTAGGGATGAGGCCGAGTAGCCGGCCGGCGGGAGCGTCCACGACGGCAATGGCGTTTGAGGCCGGGAGCGAGACGTAGGCGAGCGCGCCATCGCGCGTGAGGGTGACGTGGGAGGGAACGGCGCCCATGGATATCGCGCCTAGCGACTGGCCGGTGATGGCGTCGAAGACCGCAAGACTCTCGCTGCCTTCCATAGAGACGTATGTGCGACGCGCGCCGCGGTCGGTGGTAACGTGCGTTGGTCGCGCTGGCGTGGCGATTGTGCGGATGGTGGCGCCGGCCGAGTCTACGACGGTGAGCTGGCTACCGGCGCCATCGGCCACAACGGCAATAGTGGCATCTATTGGCGCCTCGACGTCTTCCGCGGTACCGCCGACACGAACGGTAGCGGTGGTCTGGTAGGCGTCGCGATCGATGAGCGATAGGCTGCCCGCGTTGCGGTTAGCGACGAAGGCAAAGCGGCCATCGCGACTAAAGGCAATGCCTCGCGGAGCGTTGCCGACCGGGATATTGGCCAGCACGGTGTTGCCGACGTGCTCAATGACGGACACACTGTTGGAGCGCTCATTGGCAACGAAGATGGTTCCAATGCCATTGGCGCGCGCAATAGATGGCCCGAGCGCAAGCGCCGCGACAAGCGCGAGCAGCGCGGCGGCAGCAAGTAGCAGGCAAAGCCAGCGCACACTAATGGGCGACGCAAGTGGAGCGACACGGACGTGCGGCTGGCGCGACGTTTCGGTCGATCGAGGATACTTAGTCATCACTGTGAAAATACGTGTCCAGATCATAGAGGAATACCAGTAGCTCAGCGATTGCCTGGTACATCTCGGGGGGTATGGCTTGACCCAGGCGCAGCCCACCGAGCAAGTCGGCCAGGACCGGGTCATGTTCAATGGGGACTCCGTGCTTCTCTGCCAGCGCGACGATGTCTTCCGCAATCAAACCCTGTCCGGAGGCGGTGACGAACGGCATGCCGGCAGCGGACGCGGCACCGGCCAAGCCACCACCCAACGCAATAGCGGTTTTCCGGTCGCGACCAGGGGCTGAAGGGGTCATGGACTCTTAGATGCATCATCGGCCGCGGCGACGCGGGGAATAGAGGGCTCAGACGCAGATCGTCAAGGCAGGTGCTGAAGCATTCGCTACCCTCTGCCCGCACTATGCGGGTAGAGGATCTCAAGGACAGGAAGATTGGCGGTCTCGTCTCCGGGGGGCTGGACAGCTGCACCATCACACACTGGTTGCGCGCGCAAGGCGCGGAGCCACATTGCTTCACGGTAGACCTTGGCCAACCGGACGAGCCGGACCTCGAGATAGTGCGCCAGCGGATGCTCGCGTGCGGCGCGGCGTCAGCCGCAGTCCTACCCGGTCAAGAGCCGCTGGCCGAGGCGGGGCTGCATGTGATCCAGGGGCAGGCCAAATACGAAGGAGACTACTGGAACACCACCGGCATCGCACGATACGTCACTACGCGGCTGGCGATCGACGCTCTCCAAAAGGGCGGCATTAACGTCTTGTTCCACGGCGCCACCGGACGCGGCAACGACCAAGTCCGCTTTCAGTTGGCGACCAACATGCTGGCGCCACAGATGGAGGTCTACGCTCCCTGGCGCGATCCGGCCATGCTGGACACCTTCGGTGGGCGCAAGGAGATGGTGGAATACGCCTCTGCCTATAACCTGCCCATCCGCGCCAGCGTCGAGAAGATTTATTCAACGGACGCTAATCTCCTCGGCCTGACACACGAAGCGGGCAAGCTTGAAGAGCTGGAGACGCCAGCTACGCTCGTTGCGCCGGAGATGGGCGCGTGGGCGTGGGATGCGCCCGATACCCCGGTCACCGTCTCAGTCACCTGGGAGGCGGGGCGTCCGGTCGCCGTCGACGGTCACCGTCTCTCACTTGTTGACGCGTTCAAGCGCGCCAACACCTTGGGCGGTGAGCACGGCATCGGGATTGGACGGCATGTGGTTGAAAATCGATTCGTCGGTGTCAAGTCCCGTGGCGTGTATGAGGCGCCGGGAATGGAAGTGCTAGGTCGCTCGTATGAGTATCTGCTACAGCTGTACCTGGACCGGCGCGCGCGCGAATTGTTCGACAGCCTTTCACGCTACCTAGCGGTGCAGATCTACCAAGGCTATTGGTACGACTTGGGCACGTCAGCTGCGCTTGCGGCGCTGGAGCGCTATAGCTCGCTCATCAGCGGCACCGTCTTGCTACGGCTCTACAAAGGGAATGTGATCTTTGAGGGAGCGACTGGAGTAGAACGCTCACTCTACGCAGCTGACGATGCGTCGATGGAGCGCGCCGGATCGTTCGACCATACCGACGCGGAAGGCTTCTTGCGAGTACTTGGCGTACCGGCGCGCAATTATGCGACCCGCCTCTTCCCGCATCTGGGACGCTCGCTATGAACGTCCTCGATACGTTCCGCCTAGACGGCAAAGTCGCCCTGGTCACCGGGGCAAGCCACGGAATTGGCGAAGCAATGGCGGTTGCCTTCGCGCAGGCGGGAGCGAACGTGGCGGTGGCGGCGCGGAATGAGACCGACTTGGCGCGCGTGGCGGACCGCATCCGCGAGACTGGCAGGCGTGCCTCGGTCATCCAGACGGACGTTGCCGATCTGGACCAACTGCGCAGAATGGTGGACCAGTGCGCGGATCTGCTGGGGGAGCCAGACGTGCTGGGTAATGTCGCTGGTACAACGATCCGCAAAGCGATCCTCGACATCGCGCCCGACGAGTACCAGCGCATCATGGATGTCAATTTGCGCAGCGTCTATTTTGCGTCACAGGCATTTGTGCGCCGGTTAGTAACGCGGAACGCGGGCTGGGGCAAGGTCATCAACATTGCCAGCATGACCAGCTATCGGGGCTTTGATGGCAGCTCGGTCTATGGCGCGACCAAGGCGGCGGTGCTTAATCTCACCCAGATGCAATCCGTGGAGTGGGTGCAATACGGCATTCGTGTGAACGCAATTGCTCCAGGGTGGATCGATACTCCGCTCACGGCAGGGATGGCCGCAACACGTCGCAAGTGGGTGGAGGAGCATGTCCCCCAGGGACATTACGGTGTTCCTGAGGACCTGGCCGGACTTGCGGTGTACCTGGCAAGCCCGGCATCTGACTACTGCACTGGCCAAACGTTTCCGGTGGACGGCGGGTTTATTGCCGGTAACCCGTGGCCAAACCCTGACGGCCAAGTTTCGGTGTACCGCTAGCGCTTGGTAGCGCTGGTCTACTCACCGATGCTGCGGTCGATATTCAGGAGCGACTGCTCGGGACCAAGAGGCGAGGGCGTTTCCTCGAGACGGATGACCCGCTGAAGCCGGCTGATGATTTCTGCGGCGCGCTCGACGTTGTCGCGGATGTCAGTCACCTGCCTTAGCAAACCTGGGTCCGCCTGGATAGATGGGTGCAGCGTGAGCAGGTCTGCGTAGCCCACCGGAAGCGCGAGCGCATTATTGATCTCGTGCGCCGCAGTACGAGCTGCAAGAAGCACACCTGCCAACTTGGCCGATTCTTCGGCGATGCGCTGTGCGCGAATCCGCTCAGAAACCTCGCGCGTGCGCCGCTCGGCAATAGCGAGCCGCACGCCAAACAATTTAAAATCGATAGGCTTTGGGACGTAGTCGTCGGCGCCAGCATCCAACACTGCCACTAGGTCATCGGGCTGAGTGCGCGCCGTCATCATCAGCATCTGATACGGACGCCGATCCGTTTTCCCGAGGCGCCGGATAAGTTCCAGGCCGTCCATACCGGGCAGCATCCAGTCCAGAATGGCCAATGGAAAGTGCTGATGCTGACATGCATCCCACGCTTCTTCCGCAGTTGCAAACGCGCTCACGTCATGGTTGTGATCCTCCGAAAGTACCCTCGCCACAAGCAAGCGGATAGCCGCGTCGTCCTCAACCAGCAAAACCTTCATGGGGATCCAACCATGCTACTGTGAACCCGTGGCACAAGTATGTATCTGATTTCAGTTGCCGAAAACGCGCTAGGACACTGCGATTTCACATACGCCATCCTTTGCACCTGACGTGGCATCGTTGATGGCTAGGAGGTCACGAGGCGAACCACTTCCGGATGGGTCCCTTTGAGGCTGAGCGTCAATTCTCGCACGGAGCGCAGGCGAGTTCGTTCAACCGCGCGGAGCAGCGTTTCCACCTGGTCTGTGAGCAATACTGCCGTCCCGCCATCTAATAGCAGGCGCTGCGCCTGACGGACGAATGCAAGGTAAAGCTCTGGCAACTCATCTCGGGACAGGACCTGCCTTCCGAACGGAAGATTGGTCACGATTGCGCTGACGCTGCGTGAATCGAGCGGCATGTCGCGCGCGTCCCAACGGGAGAGCGTGAGCGTGGAGAGGGGAGACATATTCTTTCGCGCCGCATCCAGAGCTTCAGCCGACACGTCACCGCCGATAAGCCGTTGCGCCGGATAGACGGCGCGCTCACCGAGAATTGTCCCGGAGCCGCAAAACGGATCCAAGAACACGTCATCCGGCCGCGGCTGGGAGAGCCAGACCAATGCATGTGCCACGGGAGGGCGCAACGCCGCCGCGCTGAACCGGCGGTCATCGCCTCGGAACCGGAAGGTAGCGCCCGTTAGCCGGAGACTAAGCGATGCTTTATCGTGCAGTACATCCAGTCGGAACTCGAGCGTGTGCTCGTCAGCCGTGCCCAAGAGCCATCCCTCGTGGCGGCGCAGTATGGCGTCCCCTACGACTACGGCTGCCTCAAAGCGAGAATAGGTTTGCCGCCCAATACGGCTGGCGTTGACCCAGATGGTGACGGGCACCCCAACTGGCACGAGGAAGGCCGCTACCCGTTCAACCACGGCGGCATCGACAAGCAACGCCGCCGTCGCGAAGGCAGGGAGATCAACCCGATGCGGCCCAGCTAATACTTGACCCAAGTACAGATAGAGATTGTCGATGGTCCGAAGCTGCAGCAGGTCGACCGCTGACGCCTCAGAAGCAAATACAACTCGGCCCCGGGCCGCCTCGCGCAGACGTGCAGTGGGTAGCTTGGCCGCAAGCTCACTGATCACCACGGCCTCCAAGCCCGGTAGGACCGTGACAAGGTATACATCCCCCGGCGGCGCCGCCATAGCGCCTAGTCGCGCCGTGTGCCGATGCGACGCAGAGCGCGCCGGGCACGCTGTCCCACGCTCGTTCCGGCATCCCCAATCCAGCGCCCCAAGCGGCGCTCATCCACTCCAGTGAGTGTCCGAAGGCTGTCGGTCCAACTGCCCACCGCCTTCGACCCGTGCACAAAGTACGCGTGAGCGCGCCGGCCAATCAGATAGGTGGAGATGGCGTTCACCCCGGCAGACACCCCCACACCGGCCAGCGGGACCAACCGAGCGAGCCAGCGCTGGGCGAAGCGCTGCGTCAACCCCAGTGAGACTCGGGCGCCACCTTGGGTCAGCGCCCGCGAGCCCCCAGCGCTTAAGCCCCCAACCAGCATGACGACTCGGCGCTTCTCCGCTAGGGACAGGCGGTGGCCGTGCACCGCGGCAATCTCTATCACAAGCTCAGTCTGCAGCCTCAGCGTGGCGCCAACGTCCGCAAAGGTTCCAACGGTCAATGCGACGACGGTGCCAATACCGGGAATGAGCCCGGATCCGGCGCTGGCGGCACCGATCAACGCGGTATGCTGGCACTTGCGCTTGATGAGTTGCTCCACCAGATGGTCTGCCGTCCAGTCAGGTTGCGCATCCCTCAATTCCTGAACGCGACTTAGCGCGGCGCCCTCGTCGGCATCGTCGATGCGATCAAGAATGAAATTGAGCAGACGGCCGTGCGGCGACCCGGACGCCGGCGGTGATGGCGAGCCTGGTGTGGATGAACCGATGCCGCGAGTTTAGCGGCTTAGGCTGCGTTGCGGGGCGAAGCGCTGGCCGGCATGCGCATAGTCCGCCGGGCGCTCAGCGCTCAGTGTGCCCGCGACAGTGATAGTGGCGGTTTGCGGCGCAGTCCCCACTTGGCTGATCGCCGTCGTGCCGTAGGCAAACGTGGCCATTGCGAGCGCAACGCTGGCTACCAAGCCTGCGACTGAACCGAGCGGGTTAGGTGGTCGAGCGGTGATTTGGGTGGCTGTCATCAGGGTCTCGCAGCGAGCCGGCACTGTTTCCGACGCCCGCTTGCCAGTCAGAAACGCGCGCGCCACGCAAAAAGTTATGGAACTGAGACACGAACTTTCGCCCTTTCTGTCTCGCCTGCCCTGCCGCGTCCTGTACGATGGGCATGCCGCGCGCCCGCACAGTACGAACGGGCTACATACGGGTTCCTATGGGCACGACTCTCACCGCCGACCAATTTCTCCGATTCCTGACTCAAGCAGTATTCGTCGCCGTCTTCCTCCTGGTTGGGCTGGCAACGCTGCGCCGGCCTCGGCGGGCAGGCTTGAACACCACGCTCTTTTTCGGCGTGTTTGCACTGATCATCACCTTGCAGTGGGCCATCGCAGGCCTCCAAATCACCCCCAATCCCGCGCTCAGCGTCGTTTCTGGTGCGCTCTTTATGGCATTGCCCTACCTGATGGTGCGACTAGTAGAGGACTTTTCCTCTGTCGCAACGTGGGTAGTACGCGTCGCCGGAGTCGGATTCGTCGTTTCGGTCGCGCTCCTCAGCGTGATGGCGAGCTGGCCAGCGAATGACTCGCGCCGTGCTCTGCCAACGGCGGCGATTTCTCTCTACTTTGTGGCGTATGAGATCTACGGCGCAGTCCAGTTCGCACGCGAGTCCAGGCGCTCAACCGGCGTGACGCGACGGCGCATGCAGGCGGTGGCGGTTGGGTCGGTATTCCTTGGCCTTGTGATGTTCATGGCGCTGCTGCAAAGAGTGCTTCCGGAGCTTGAATGGCTCTGGACGATCTTATTGCGCACTGCCGGACTCGCCTCAGGGATAGCGTACGCCGTAGGGTTTGCGCCGCCCGGGCTGTTGCGACGAGCATGGCAAGAACCAGAGCTGCGGGCGTTCCTGGAACGCGCGGCCAGTCTTCCTCGCCTGCCGACCACCGACGCGATTATCGACGAGATTCAGCGCGGCGCAGCTGAGGCGACAGGGGCGCCTTCTAGTTCGATCGGTATGTGGAACCAGGACGGGGCGACGCTGCGTTACGCGTCGCAGGCGCTGGGCGGTGACGGGTACGACGCGCCACCTGGGAGCTTCATTGGTGGGCGAGCCTTCCAGGAGCAGCGCGCAATCTTCTCAGAAAATGCCATTCGAGACGATCCTGACAACGCAGCCCGCTACCTCCAGTCCGGCGCCCGCGCGGTCCTGGCAGCGCCAATTACGGCCGGTACGCAGCGATTGGGCGTACTGACCGTCTACGCGTCCCGGTCGCCGATCTTCGCGGACGATGACTTGCGCCTAGTGCAGCTGTTAGCCGACCAAGCAGCGGTAATCCTGGAGAGCCGCTCCTTGATAGATGAAGCGACGCGCGTACGCGCGCGCGAAGAAGCCGCTCGTCTGCGAGACGACTTCCTTTCGGCTGCGGCGCATGATCTCAAGACCCCGCTAACAACCATGCTGGCGCAAGCACAACTACTGGAACGGAAGGCCCAGCGCGACCCCACCGCCCCGGCGGACATGCAAGGGCTGCAGCGCATTGTGGCGGAGACGCGCCGCCTCAGCGAGCTTGTTTTGGAGCTGCTCGACGCATCGAGAGCTGAGCAGGGGCGCTTAGTTGGCGTTCGCGAGACGATGGACATTGCTCCAGTGCTTCGTGAGGCCGCCGAACGCCACTCTAGTGACCGCCACCCTTGCCGGTTGGCAACGGATGGGTCAGTAGAAGGCGGATTTGATCGGACTCGTATCGAGCAGCTTGTCAACAACCTGATTGAGAATGCAATCAAGTACAGCCCCGAGGGAGGCGCGGTTGAATTGCGGACGTGGATTGAGGGTGAAACGGCGCACATCACCGTCGCAGATCACGGCATCGGCATTCCGACGCAGGATCTCCCGCGCGTCTTTGACCGATTTCACCGTGGGAAGAACGTTGACGACCGTCAATTCGCCGGGATGGGGCTCGGCTTATTCATCTGTCGCGCTATTGTCGAAGAACACGGCGGCCGCATTGAAGCCACTAGTCGAGAAGGGGAAGGGACGACCATCCACGCCCGCTTTCCGGTTACGGCCAGCAGCGCCACCGCCGTTCTGGTCTCGGCATCGGGGCCCCGTACACGCGCCGGCGCCACGGCATAGCCGCGGAAAAGAACTTAAAGGTCCATCAACCTGTGCAGTTTGAATCACGTGCCGGCAATCCGTGGACCGCGAACGTTGCAACGTTGCCATGGCTGCGGGGCAAACTGCACTGCCACACGACTGAGTCCGACGGACGCCTAACGCCCCAGGAGACAGTCAACTGGTTCGCTGGAGCCGGCTATCACTTCCTGGCGTTGACCGATCACAACCGCGTCACCGACCCCGCCAGACTCGATACAAAGGGAATGGCGCTTCTCACATCGACGGAGCTGACCGCGGCAGGGGGCGAGTTTGGCAGCGCATACCATCTGATCGGCCTAGGACTTCCGAGTAACGCCGAGCTGCCGCCTACCAGCACTCACGCCGCACAATCGGTACGCTGGCTGAGGGAGCACGGCGCCGTAGTATTCGTTGCTCATCCGCATTGGTCGGGTCTGAGCGTCGCGGATCTAATGGCGGCTGGAGTGCACGGCATTGAGATCTATAACGGTGGCACAGTGCTGGACAGCCAGCGCGGCGAGGCGCTCACTTATTGGGACGAAGGGCTGGCGCGCGGCGTTCGCTGGTGGGGAATAGCCGTAGATGACACTCACTGGCACACAATTGACCGCGGCCTCGGATGGGTCATGGTCCGCGCCGCTAATGCATCGCCCAAGTCCATCCTTTGCGCCCTGGCAGAAGGTCAGTTCTACGCTTCGAGCGGGGCGCAAATTCACCGAGTGGAGCTCTCCACCTCTGAGGAGGGCACAACGTTCATAGAGGTTGACACTTCCCCTTGCGCCGCGATTTATCTCCTGCCGTTCGGGGCACGCAGTCAGTTTGACTTTGACAGGGAAGCCGCGGCACGGGGTGAGACAGGCGCCACCATCACGACCGCGCGCTTCACGCTCGGCATCCTGGCTCCGGGTAACTACATACGTGTTCAATGCACAGATTGGCTGAGGCGCAGCGCCTGGAGCAACCCTCTGTACCTTACCGCGGACGCCTGACCAGCACATTAGGTCGTGCTTCCTCCTACGGCTGGATCGTCCCTGCATTTATGTTTCGATTCTGTTACGTACTATCCAGGCGCGGCGTGTCTCGTTAGTATGAGTGAAAACGTGGCAAAGCAATCACCTGACCCAAAGGTAGATGTGCAAATGGCGATTCGCATATTGATAGTTGAAGACGACGAAATTCTGGCAAGCCTGATGGCGTCGGTGCTTACCGATGCCGGATATCAGTCTGACGTCGCAACGTCGCCGGAACGCGCGCACGGCACCTATGATTTGGTGGTTTCCGACTACATGGCGCCCGCATACGTGCCTGGGCAACCGTGGCCGTTCCTCGACCGGCTGCGAACACTTAGCCGGGGTGGCCCAATTCTCGGCTGCACCGGCCATCAAGATGCTCTGGCAGATCATCCGGCCACACTCGGGATCTCCGCCGTAACCTCCAAGCCATTTGATGTGGACGAACTTCTACAAACGGTGGAACGCTTGCTCGAGCAGGGTCAACGCGTGGCAGACGCCTCCCCATTCCGCAAGCCGGCCGGCAAGTCGTTCTTGGCTCCAGGCTAACGGTCGGTTCCGGGTCTACGGGCTATATTGCGCCGCGCGATGGAACCGGTTTCTTCTGCCTCGCCATTCAGCCCAAATCCAAGTCCCCAGAACCCAGCTGGCGATCCTGCCTACGGGCGGATTGTTGATACCCATGTCCACGCAGGGCTAACAAAGTACGAGCCAATTGAGTCACTGGTTGACCAGATGTTCCGGCATCGGGTGGATCACGCTGTGCTCGTGCAGCACGCGGGCGAATTCGATAACTCCTATCTGATCGAGTGCGCACAACGGTATCCCGGGCGGTTCGCAGTTGCATGTCTGGTAGACCCGCAGCGCGTAGACGCTGCGGACACCCTCTCAAACTTGGTGGAGCGCTCAATTGCAGTGCAGGGCATCCGCCTGTATCTGGCTCAGCTCTTCGGTGGTGCACCTGGCGCGGAGGCGCTCTGGCAGCGCGCTGACGAACTGGGTCTGAACATCACCATGGCCGGGTCGCTCAAAGAACTCGCATCGCCCGACATGGCACAGGTGGCAGAGCGGTTCACTCGCGCCAAGCTCCACGTAGAGCACCTCAGTCATCCGGACGCCAAAGCGCCCGAGCCGTACGAAGTGTACCGTCGCGCCCTAACGCTGGCGCGGTATCCCAATGTGTTCCTGAAAGTTAGCGGCTTCTATGGGTTCACGCAGCTGCCGGTGTCACCCTACTTGGACACATTGCGCTTCTTTGAGCTGGCGTTGGAAGCGTATGGCGCTCGCCGCATGATGTGGGGGTCTGACTTCCCACCGGTCAGCTTCCGCGAGGGGTACGCCAACACACTCCGCTTCGCCCAGCAGCTACTGCCGCTTGCGGGCTACGAGGATCGCGCCTTTCTCTTAGGACGCACGGCGCTTGGCCACTGGCGGTTTGACCTCTTCCGTTAGCGATTAGCCTGTTGCCGTGACACGACGGGCGGTGATAAGCGCTGCGCCGGCACGCGCCCAGTCATCCTGGCGGATGCCGTAGAGCGCGGCTTCTATGTAAAACGCCCAGCGGATTAGTCCATCAAGAAAGGGGCCGAAGTGCCCCTTCAGTGCATCCGACGACGGGCCGGCGCCACCAATCGCGTGCTTCCAAGAATACGAGTCAAGCGCGGCGGCCTGGAGGTTGGGCATCACTTGAAAGAGTGCCCGTTCCAGCGCTTCCGTCTCGGCAGCCACACGCTCTTGTATAAGACTCACCGCCTCTACACCGGACGGTCCCGCAGCCGCCTGCGGGAGCGCTTCAAGTGGCGGACGCGCAACCCCGGCAACGGCTGCCACGCCCAGAGGGTCATTGGAAAATAGCAGGCTCTGAGCATAGATAAGCGCACCAGCCACTCGCGTCTCGTCCCCCTCTGCAAGCGCCAGGAATGCAGTTGTAAGCGCTGCGCCAACCCCGATGAATATGCGCGGTACTGCTGCGCCTAGGAGAGTCTGCGCTTCATAGAGATGCGGTGCACGCGCGCCGTTGTGTCCAGGGTCACTACTGGCCGCCAGTGCGGTTCCAACCGGTCCTTGAAGCGCCGATATGACCTGTGCCTGCACCATAGCCTGCACCGCTGCCGCCGCAAGGGCCACCTCCGGGCTGCGCAGTAGTCGCTCGCCGTGTGAGGTGGCCTGGGGCATAGCCCCGGAATCTCTCACCATGGGAGTCTACTGGGCACGAAACCTGCAACGTAGCCCTAGCGCAGCGCGTGTCTTAAAGGAGCACTAACACATGATTGACCTTGGCGCATGGGCGGAGTCATTGGGACTCCGTCGGAAGAAAACTTTTGTGGAGCGGATGCAGGATGCAGCGGGAGACGTGGTGGAGAGCGTGGTGGATGCCGTTGAAAGCGTCCGGCCTGTGCTATCCAAGCCCGTCAAGATGGTTAGCTCATTAGAGCGACCGTCGTTTGATCTCCCGTCGTTCGATCTTCCCACACTTTCACGGCCGTCATTCGATATGCCTGACGTCGCGCCCGCGCTTTCAGCCTCAGGCAAGATGGCGCGGAAGGCGTGGGACCGGACGGAGAAGACCGCCTCAGCCGGCTTCCATGGCGCTTCTGACTTCGCCGGTAACGCCGCCTCCGGTGTCGCGTCAAGCGTGGCGAGTGCGGCGGCGGCCACCGGCGCAGCGGCGGCTGGCGGCGCGAGCGGCGTTGGGGGATTCTTTCGAGGAATCTTTTCCTTCCTTTGGTGGGTGGTCACGTTCAGCCTCAAAGCGGCCATTTTAGGCGGTATCGCGTACGGTGGCTGGCAGTGGCTTCAGTCTCGCAATGAGCAGAAAAGCTGGAGTAGTCCATCCGGCGGCGATAGCTCCACGTATTCTTCCGGCACGTATGGAACTGTGAGCGGCTCCGCCGGCGCAAGTGGTAGCGCAAGCAGCAGCCCGGCAGCGAGCACACCCGCGCCGGCAAGCACCGCGAGCCCGTCCGGAGCGAAAAGCTAACTTTTCGCGCTAAGCCCGACCGTCTCGCGCACCATCGCCGGCAGAGCCAGAATGGTCTGCCGGCGACTCTTATCAAGGGCGATCATCGCGATCGCTGCGATGAGATAGAAGAACGCGAAGCCTACCCGCACTTCGGTTTGCGGGAAGAAGAGTTGCGCCAAGAATGTGCCCAGCAGGACGAGTGATTCGCGCACGCTCAGATCAAAGTTGGCAATCAGCGCCAGCGCAAACAGTGACTGCGCACTAGTCAAAAACAGCTCTTCTGTTTGACGGGTATCCAGTGGCAGGTCGATTAGCTGTCCGGAAGCAAGGCTGTACACGGCGCCGAGTGTGCCAATTAGCAGCGTCCACTGATTGACTTTTGAAGCGACCAGAGTGCGCAGTCCAGCGCTGGCTGCACCTCGCCAGGCAAACAGCAGCGCGACGATGAATTCCGGCGATTCAGACGCAAGTGGCGCCACCCACTGCACGAGCAAGAACTCGTCAATACCGAGGGTGCTGCCGGACGTTACAAGCCCCTCGGCAAATGGCTCTGCGCTTACAAAGATGACCGCGGCGGCGTAGAAGAACATGCCATAGGTCATAAGCCTGCGTTGCAGTGTCGGCAACGCTCCAATGGTGGCAGCCGGACCGACGAGGTGAGGGTCTTCCGCGGGGGCACGGGCCGTACCCCAGGCGTAAACGGCGAATAACGAAACCAGAATCACGGTGTCTAATGGGCCCACGCCGCGGAAAAGTGGATTCTGCCCGCCAAGTACATGCTTGAGAGGAATAATGAACGAATAGAGCGTTGCGAGAAGCAGAGCCGCTAGTTCAAGTGATTGACCCTTCTTGAAGCGCACGGCGCCATTGACCACCTCGCCCGGATCGTCGGCGGGTCCACCGATTGGCTGCCCACTGCGGCCGGCGCGCGTGCGCCACCAGGCTAGCAACACCACAGAGCTCCAGCCCACGCCGATCAACAACCGGTTCGCACCAGTCATGTTGGCAATAGCGTACGGGGCGTTACATGCGTCGAAACCCACCTGGCCGCACGTAGGCAGATCTGACGCGGCGCGCCAGGCGAAGACGGCGTCTACCGCGTACTCGGGCAAGACGGCAATCAGCGAGAGTAGCGCCAGCGCAAGAGCCTGCGAAACGTCAATTTGGAAGGCCTCCGCTGCCCACGAGAGAATGAATGCCGAACCCAGAATAGCGATGCCGGACAGCAGAGCAATGAGGGCCGGTGGACCGTGATGAAAGTCCTGAGTAAAGCGATAGAAGAGCCATGGCCACGCCATCGCCGACGCTGCCAGGATCCACAGCCAGCCCGAGCGAGAGGGTCGATCCGAGTGGATGTCATCTTCCGGATGGAACTCGTGGTCGTGAATTGCCTTTTTGTGCGCCTGAGGTGGGGCCTCTGGGGACGCCTCATGTGAGGTTGGAGTTGACGGGTTCTTGCTGGAAGCGGCGTCAGTATTCATTGACAACGGCCTGAAGTATAGGTTCCAGACGCTAGAGTAAAGTGCAAAGGTGAGCATGACGCGGCCGGGCGGCCCAGGCACAGTCAGCGACAGTGGGGCACCCGATTGGGCCGCCTTCGGTGGCGTCAACGAGGCGTACTTGCATGAGTTGTACGACCGTTTCCTCGACAACCCCGCTGCCGTGGATGAGGCCATGCGCCGGTTTTTCGAGCACGCAGGACCACCCGGTGTCTCGCCGCGCGCGGCCGATGCCAATGCGAGACTACCGGCCGATACGCACCTGGTTGCCGCCGTCGGCGAGCTCGCTACCTCGATCCGTGAGTACGGCCACCGCGCGGCGCAACTTGATCCGTTGGGCAGCGCCCCACCTGGGGATCATGAGTTGCTTCCGGCGACGCACGGCTTGAATGAGGCGGTGCTAGAGCGATTACCCGCCGCGTCAGTGAAGGGGCCAGCGGCGCGCGACGCGCGCAATGCCAAGGAGGCAATCGACGCACTGCGGCGCATCTACTGCGGTTCCATCGCCTACGACTACGACCAGGTTCAAGATGCGGCCGAGCGAAGCTGGCTGCGCGATGCCGCCGAGACCGGCCGGTTCCGGCCGCCGGCTGACCCGGTGGACGCCCACGCGATCCTGGAGCGGTTGAGCGAAGTCGGTGCCTTCGAGCGCTTCCTAAACCGGACCTTTCCAGGCCAGACACGCTTTTCGGTGGAAGGCACTGGGATGCTTATTCCAATGCTAGACGAGCTGATCAGCGAAGCCGCCGAAGCAGGCATTCGTTCAGTCCTGATCGGCATGGCTCATCGAGGCCGGCTGAACGTGCTCACTCATGTGCTGCAGAAGCCGCACGTTGAAATTTTGCAGGAGTTCAAGCATCCGGCGCCGCGCGCCGGGGTCTCGTCCAGTGGCGAGAGTGGAGAGGCGTTCAGCGGTGATGTGAAATATCATCTGGGCGCCCGCCGGGCCGTGCCGAGCGGGCACGAGGTGGCGATGCGCGTCACGCTGGCGCCCAATCCAAGTCACCTTGAGTTCGTCAACCCGGTGGTCGAGGGTATGAGCCGAGCGGACGGCGACCGTAGGGACCGGCCGGGGCCACCCACGCTTGACGTGGCGATTACGCTGCCGGTACTCATCCATGGCGACGCGGCCTTCCCAGGCCAGGGCGTGGTGGCTGAGACACTCAATCTCTCGCGCTTGCCAGGCTACACCACCGGCGGAACCATTCACGTCATCGTCAATAATCAGCTTGGCTTCACAGTGGAGCCATCAAACGGTCGCTCCACACTCTACGCGTCAGACCTGGCAAAGGGATTCGAAATCCCAGTTGTGCACGTGAATGCCGACGATCCTGAAGCGTGCATCTCGGCTGTGCGCCTCGCGCACGCATACCGCGAGGAGTTCCACAAGGACTTCCTGATTGATCTGATTGGGTACCGGCGCTGGGGCCATAACGAGGGGGACGATCCCTCTATGACTCAGCCACTCATGTACGCCAAGATTGCCCATCACCCCACAGTACGCGAAATATGGGCACGTGAGTTGGTGGGCCGCGGCCTGGTGACGGAAGAGCACGTGGCGGAGCGCCTGGCGGCGCGCACAACCGAGCTACAGGTCGCCATGTCCCGGGTGAATGACAGCGCATCCGGGCCTCGGGCAGGTACTGGCGATACAGTGGACGCGTCCGCGAGGTTGGACGCCGATTCTGTGGCACAGTCTCCACGGCAACCTGAAGAGTTTGCGACAGGCATCCCTTTAAGCGATCTGCGCGATCTGAGTGATGCGATCCTCCGTGTTCCGGCCGGCTTTACACCGCATCCGCGCGTTGAGCGGCTGACGCTTCAGCCTCGGCGCGATAGCGTGGCTGACGATTCTAAAGGAATCGATTGGGGTCACGCTGAAACTCTTGCGCTTGCGTCCATCCTCGCAGACGGCACGCCCATCCGCCTTACCGGACAGGACGCCGAGCGCGGTACGTTTGGGCACCGGCATGCGGTACTTCACGACCACAGGTCGGGTGTTACGCATACGCCGCTGCACCACTTGCCACAGGCGCGTGCGTCATTTGAGGTGCGGGACAGCCCGCTCTCAGAGCAAGCGGTAATGGGATTTGAGTTTGGCTACAGCGTACAGGCGCCTGAGACACTTGTGCTGTGGGAGGCGCAGTACGGGGACTTTGTGAACAGCGGGCAGGTGATTGTGGATCAATTCATCGTGTCTGCGCGCGCCAAATGGGGGCAGGAGCCGTCGCTGGTGCTGCTGTTGCCGCATGGCTATGAAGGGCAGGGGCCGGAACATTCGAGTGCGCGCCTGGAGCGCTTTCTGGAAGCGGCCGCCGAAGGCAATATCCATGTCGCCAACTGCACCACATCTGCCCAGTATTTTCATCTACTGCGCCGCCAGGCGCGCTTGCTGCGCGATCTGCCGCGTCCACTGGTAATAATGACACCTAAGAGCCTGCTACGTAACCCGCTCTCGGCATCGCCTCCGGTGGACTTTGCGGAAGGCACCGGATTTCAGCCAGTAATAGATGATCCATACTTTGCCGGTGACGCCGCGCCACCACGTGACGGCGTGCGACGCATTATCCTATGCAGCGGCAAGGTCTACATCGATCTGGCTGCGAGTGAAGCACGCAAGACTGCGGAACGTATCGCAATTGTGCGACTGGAGCAACTCTACCGCTTTCCAATGGGGGCAATTCAGCGTGTGCTGGCAAGCTATCCGGGTAGTGTGGACGTGGTGTGGCTTCAGGAAGAACCGCAAAATATGGGGGCGTGGACCTTCGCGGCGCCGCACCTCCGGCGCCTGCTGGAATCGGCAAATCAGACGTTGCGATATGTGGGGAGGACGGAGCGGGCGAGTCCTTCCGAAGGGACGCCAAACTGGCACGCGGTCGAACAGGCGCGCATCGTTGCCACCGCCTTTGCGGATTTGAGCGACGAGCCGGCTCAAAAGATCGCGCGCGAAATGCCCGAGACTGCCAGGCAGTCTGCTTCAGCGAGCAGAGTCACTTCCTAGGCACCAGACTAGAGATGAGGCGAGACGACCGTGGGTGAAATCAAGGTTCCGCAGCTGGGCGAATCCGTGGTGGAAGCCACCATCGCTCGCTGGGTTAAGAGCGAAGGCGACCGGGTCGAATTAGGCGAGGCGGTAGTAGAGCTCGAAACCGAAAAGGTAAACGTGGAGGTCGCCGCCGAAGAAGCTGGAGTGCTCGAGCGCGTCCTTCACGGTGAAGGCGATACCGTAAAGGTCGGTGAAACGCTAGGTGTGATTGGTGAAGGCAATGCGGTCGCCGGTTCCGAGCATGTTGATGCTGAGACGGCGGCGACGCCATCCGCATCGGCAGTTATCGCCGATACCCCGGACGACGCGTCGACGGTTACGCCGGTCGCACGCCGCGTGGCGGAGGAGCATGGCATTGACCCGGCCACGATCCTGGGCAGTGGTCCGGGCGGGCGTGTCACCAAAGATGACGTCATCGGCAAGGTGAACGGCCCCGTGCCGGCCGCCGTCGCATCCGCCGTGCCAATGGCGCCCTCAAACCCGACAGGATCGCCATCATTACTGCCGGCCGCGTCCGCACCATCCCCAACCTCAAATGGTCGGCCTGAAGAGCGCGTCCCGCTCACGCGCCGCCGCGCAACCATCGCGAGGCGCCTGGTGGAGGCTCAACAGACCGCCGCGCTACTTACCACCTTCAATGAGGTGGACATGACCTCCGTGATGGAACTTCGTAAGCGCCGCAGGGACACCTTTAAGGAGCGTCACGGCGTCAGCCTTGGTTTCATGTCCTTCTTCACCAAGGCGTGCATTGGTGCGCTCAAAGCGTTCCCGAACGTCAATGCCGAGTTGCAAGGCGACACGCTGGTACTCAAGCGCTACTACGACATTGGGATTGCGGTCAGCACCGACGATGGGCTGGTGGTCCCGATCCTACGCGATGCTAATGAGTTGATGTTCGCGGAGATTGAGAAGCGTATTGGTGAGCTGGCCGGACGTGCTCGCTCGCGCGAGTTACGCCTGGACGAGTTGCAAGGCGGCACATTCACCATTACCAACGGTGGCGTCTTTGGCTCGCTGCTCTCCACTCCAATCCTGAACCCGCCGCAAGTTGGGATTCTTGGCATGCACAAGATTGAGGAGCGACCGATAGCGCAGAACGGTCAGGTTGTGATCCGTCCCATGATGTACCTGGCGCTCACTTATGACCACCGCGTGATCGACGGCCGCGAGGCGGTGACGTTTCTGGTTCGCGTGAAAGATTTGATCGAGGATCCGGAGACGCTGTTGCTGGAAGGCTAGACAATTGCGGCAGTCCCAATGGGAAACCTTGCACCTGCCCTACAATGCCGCCTATGCCTACGACCCATCAGTTCACGCCAACCAAGTACCACATCGCCATCGGCGCTTGGGAACCGGCCCTACGCATCAAGTCCGGCGATTCAGTACAAACAAGTACCGTGGATAGCCGCGGGCAAGATAAGCACGGCGACCAGGTATCCGAGCGCGGTAATCCCCAGACCGGGCCGTTCTACGTTGAAGGCGCCGAGCCGGGAGACGTGCTGGCGGTACGCTTTGACAGCATCGTCCCCAACCGAGATTGGAGCTTCACCAGCGCGTACGTCTCCTACAGCGTCATCGATCCCGGCTTTGTCTCCCAGTTCCCTCGTGATCGAGGCCAGGTGGACTGGGACGTGGACGTTGCGCGTGGTGTCGCGTCTCCCCGCGGTCCTGAGGGACTACTGGGGAAGTTGGAGGTACCGCTAGATCCGATGTTGGGCTGCTTTGGCGTGGCGCCCGGTCGCGGGCAGGCCATCTCCTGCGCCACGTCCGGCCCGCATGGCGGCAACATGGACTACAACGGATTTCGGACCGGTGTCACGATCTATCTGCCCGTCTTTGTCCCAGGCGCGCTCTTTCAATTGGGCGATGGCCACGCAACGCAAGGGGACGGCGAGATCACCGGTAACGGCACCGAGATTTCCATGGACGTGACGTTTACCGCCCGGATCCATCGCAAGCAGCAGCCTATCGGCTGGCCGCGCGCCGAGAACGATGAGTACATCATGGCCGCCGGAAACGCCCGTCCCCTAGACCAGGCGCTGCAGCACGCCACCACCGAGTTGCTCAAATGGCTCCGCGAAGACTTCACCCTGGACTACAGCGCCGCATCCGTGATGCTGGGCCAAACCATCAAGTACGACGTGGGCAACGTCTTTGATCCCGCCTACACAATGGTGGCAAAGGTGGCAAAGAAGTACCTGGAGCCGTTCAAGAAGTAACCCGCGCAAATGTGACAAAGTCACGCTGCGGGTGTATTGTGGCGCCGAGAGGCCCACAAGAGTGAGGGGTCCTGGGAGGGATAACTGCATGGCAGCAATCACGCGTAGAGGGTTCGCAGGATATGGCGCCGGATTGGCAGGACTGGTGGCGGTGGCGTGCGGGGGCACGCCGCAGGCGGGCACGGGCGCGGACGCGTCCAAGGCCAAGCAGCCGGTAACGCTCAAGCTCAACTTCCGCACCGAGAAGTACGTTCCGGAACGGGCCAACGAGTTCACCGCGCAGTACCCGCACATCAAGGTGGACCAACTGACCGACACCGGGTATGAGAAGCTGGTAACTCAGATTGCGGCCGGCGACCCCGGTGACGTGATCTGGCTCAGCACCGGCGTCGGCACGTACTTTGAGATGGCGGCGCTGGGAAATCTGATGAACGTGGAGCCGTTGGCCGCGGCCGATAAGTACGACCTAAAGCAGCATCTTCCGGTGTCCATCGAAACTGCGAAGATCGTCGATAACAAGCTGTTTGGCCTGCCTTCACTGATGCACCCCAGCCACATTGGACTGTTCTACAACGTCAACCTTTTTGAGACCGCTGGGGTTAAGCCGCCGACCCTGACAACGACCTATGACGAACTCACGGAGATCGCCCGCAAGATGACGGCAGCGGGCGGACCCGACGGCAGGCCATCGGTGTTTGGCATCCAGACCGAGTCGGGGTCGGCGCCGCACTTCATACCCATTTTACGCTCCTTCGGCGGCGAACTGATGGATCCTGGGTTTCTCGGCAAGAAGGTCGCATTCGACAAGGCGCCCGCTAAGCAAGCACTCCAGTATTTATTTGACCTGCGCCACCGGCATCGCGTTCACCCACTCACCGGCGTGGACAAGGCGGCCTTTGTGGATGGGAACGTCGCGATGCAGACGACGTTGATGAGCGGCGGCTTTGGCTACGAACGCTCGATTGCCGGCAAATTCAAGATGGACGCGGTGCTGATCCCAAAAGGACCGGGCGGAAAGCGTGGCTCGCAGGGGCACGTCGATATGTGGGGCATATTCTCGCGCACGCGCTACAAGGACGAAGCCTGGTTGCTGCATAAGTGGTTCGCCAACAAGGACACGGGCTTGGCGCTCTTTAGGGAAATAGGCCTTCCCGGTGCCCGCGTTGAAAACTGGGCCGATTCCCAAGTGACGAACAAGCCGATGTTCAAAGTATTCAAAGACTTTGTCGAGAAGGAAGGCGTGGGCTTGGTGGCTCTACCAAACAACCTGCGTATGCTGGAGTTCTCCAACACGATCATTCCTAAGTCATTCGAGGCGATGTGGACCGGGTCGCCGCAGTCCGTAGATCAGACCATCGCGGCCGCGATCGGCCCGGCGCAGACGTTTCTGGATCAGCCACGACCCGCGGGGGCGAAGTAGTCCGCCACCGCGCGATTAGCGGTGGACCGCGCCGGGACGCCGGTCAAAGGCAATCTCGCCATCTTTCACAACCAGGTGGATGCGCTCCCGCTGCGTCAGGACGGCAACGTCCGTCAGCGGGTCACCATCCACCAGCAGCAGGTCAGCCGCCTTTCCCGGTTGAAGCGTCCCTACCCGGTCGTTCCAACCGAGTTGCAGTGCAGCGTCACGAGTGGCGGCAAGCAGTGCCTCTGACGGGGTAAGGCCGTGCGCGACCAGATGCACTAGCTCCTGCGCGTTCTCTCCGAAAATGGTGCCGGGCACTCCCGTATCCGACCCGGAAACGATGCTCACGCCGGCTTCGCGCGCGAGTGTGAACGCCTTGGCGTGGGAGTGCTCAATCGCTAGCGCTTGTGGCGCGATGGCCGGGGGCAGCCTGCCCGCCTTTGCCTCGTGCACAACTCCCGCCGCCGCGCAGAACGTCGCCACCAGCGCGGTGCCGGCGCGCACCATTGCCTCGACGGCACGGCCATCGGCCATAGTGCCGTGCTCAATCGTAGAAGCGCCTGCCTCGACGGCGGCGACGATGCCGTCCGCGCCATGACAGTGAGCCGCCACCGGCTTGCCCAGACGGCGCGCAATACCAGCAGCCGCCTGTATCTCGTCTTCTTCCCACAGGCTGGCGCCGAGGGCGGTGCCGCCCGTCGTCACGCCGCCGGTCACGAGCAGCTTGATCCAATCTGCACCGCGCTTCACCTGCTCACGCACTGCGCGCCGCGCCTCGTGGGGTCCGGAGATGACGTGAGAAACGTGTGGTTGTATCTCCGGGTTGAGTTGGACATCGCCGTGTCCGCCCGGTACCGTAAGGAACCAGCCCGCCGTCGCCATACGCGGACCAGGTACCCGGCCGGCATCAATCGCGCGCTTCAGCGCGACGTTGGCGTAGCCCGCGCCGCCCATATCCCGCGCGCCGGTGAAGCCAGCCTCCAGCATGAGGCGCGCGTTATGCGCGCCTACCAGCGCCTGCTCCGCCAGCGGCGTAGTGGCCATGTAGCGGATAATGTCCGCCTGCGCCGCATCTACCGTGATGTGAACGTGCAGGTCAATCAGTCCGGGGATCACCCACCTTCCGGCGGCGTCAAGCACGTTGCGTTCCGAAGCCGGCGCGTCAGAGTCCGGGCCAACCCAGCGGATTTGTTCGCCTTCTAGAAGCAGTGATGTGGCGCGGCGTGGGTTCGAGCCGGTGCCGTCCCAGAGCGTGGCATTGCGGATCAGCATAGGGATGCTGATGGTACCCGTGTCCGGCGGGTTAGGTGACGGGCTACCAGGGGCGGTTGACGGTCCCGGCCTGCGCTAGAATGTCGTTGAAGGCAATTTGGCCGTCCGTTGCGCCGGCCCGGACTTTTGCCTCCAGTGTGCGGCGCACAGTCTCTTCGATCTCCGCACCGCTGAAACCTTCCGACGCGTCCAGCAGACGGTCCCAGTCCTCGGGCTGGAGCGGTTCGAAGAGCCCGCGGCCCGCGCTCGCCTCTGCCTTGCGCAGATGGACATCAAAAATACTTCGCCGTCCATTGCGGTTCGGCAATGGCACCTCGACTAGTCGGTCGAACCTGCCAGGGCGCGTCAGCGCGCTGTCCACCGCCTCCGGCCGGTTGGTCGCGGCGATGACGACGACGCCCTTGGACTCCTCAAGGCCGTCCATATTCTCCAGCAGTGTGCTGACCACGCGGTGCGTTGCCTCGTGCGAGTCCTCGCGCGCCCGCGCGATGGCGTCGATTTCGTCAAAGAAGATCACCGCCGGCGCCTCCTTGCGGGCGCGATCAAAGGCGGCTTGTAATCGTTTCTCGGCCTCGCCATACCACTTTGAGGTCACGTCCGTTGCGCGCACATGGATGAAGCGCGCGCCGGCCTCACGCGCCAGGCAGCGGGCGAGCAGCGTCTTGCCCGTTCCCGGCGGACCGTAGAGCAATACTCCTTTGGGGGGGCGGGCCCCCCAGCGCCGGTAGGCCTCCGGATCACGGATGGCCAGACAGATCGCTTGCAGCTCGCGTTTCGCTTCTTCCTGCCCGCCCACCTCATCAAAGGACGCGCCGGGAGTTACCTCACTCACAATTGCTCGCCGGGCATCTAGCGGCGCGAACGACGGCGCTCCGGGCAAGCGCGACACGAGATCCGCCGCCGACTTGCCCAGCCACCGCAGGCCCCCCAGCGCGGATTCTACGTTCAATCCGGTCGGTCTGAGCGTGAGCGTGACCGCAGGCGGCTGCTTGCGTTGGCGGCGATACAGGGCATTGACGCTGGCGGAAACGACGGCGCAGAAGTCGTTCAAGTCCCGCTGAATCGCGGCCAATTCTCCGATTGGCCGCGCGCGGACGCGCGGGCCAAAAAGCGGCGCCAGCAGTGGCCATGAGCCGCAAGCGATGACCAGTTGATTAAGCACCACGCCCGGCCCAACGACGAAAACGTCCGCTCCCGCATGATCCTGGACGTAGACCGCTTCGGATGTACGCCGCACACGAAAGTGATCGCGCAGCTCGGCCGGCGGCTGCATGGCGCCTGCCAGCGGACCCAGGCCAAACGGCGCCAGCATCAAGGCGCTCGCGCTGCCCTCAGGAACCACCACGGCGGCCAGCGCCATCGTGGCGGTCCCATTGCCCGGGGAATCACTGCGCCCGACAACCAGCAGCCGCCCGAGCGGTGGATCAAGCGCAGCCTGACCGAGCACAGTCAACGGGAGGCCGCTGTTGAGACGCTCGGCCAGTTCGGACGACCAAAGCAGCCTTAACCCGTTGCTAGGCGGGGACTTGCCCTCGATCGGCCCGCTGTACTGCCCTACTGGAACGATGGCCATCGAAGACGTTTCTCTGGCGAGTATAGCGGCGTTTTCGCGGCCGCGAACCTAGCCTACGGAAGAACACATGGAAGACCAGCGAGTCGGATCCAGTCGAAGCAGTGTGGACGGATTGGCGGGCCTGATGGCTGACCGCCTGGGAATAGGCGCTGGTGAGGTGTTAGAGCTGCTAGAACGGCTGCCGTACGGTGAAGCGTCGGGGAACGCTACCCCCGAAGCATGGCAGCGGCCCGAAGCGCGCCGTGTCTTGGAGCAATACGCCGCCCGCAAGCGTGCTATTACTCGATTGGCAGTTCAAGGATTGTTGTAACGAGCCGTCCCTACAGATTCACCACCATGCCATCGTACGAAGGCTCAATGCCGTCAGGAGCGAGGTGCGTTACCAGCTCCTCGTATGGCGGCGTGCCATTGTGGCTGAAATGGTGGGCGAGCCGCCGGGCACCCTCCGCAAGTAGACCCTCACTGGCCAACTGGGCATGATGCATGGCCATCTGGCGCAGACTCATGTGTCCCTTGCCGTCCGCGCCCAGGCCCAACGTCGAGTCAATTGCTGCCGCGCTAAACTGAACACCTTCTCCGCGTAGATCTCGTAGGGAATCCCAGGTTTCTTCAGCAAACGGCCCTGTATCCGTGGCATAGAGTAGCGCCGGGAGCGTGGCAAGACCCGCTACCTCTGGCCCGGACAGTTGCCGGATAGCAAAGAACATGGGTTCCATCGCCGCCTCGGCGTGGTTGGCGCCGAACGTCCAGACATCGTAGCGCCGTGCCGGCGTGTGCGGAGGATCGCCCTGCGAGAATCGCTCATCTCGCGTGGTGTCGCCTCCGGTGCCAATTTCGAAGCGCTGGAAGGCACCAATGGGATTGGGTCGAATTCGTAACGTGTCCGGGGCGATGTCCCGATTTTCATGCCGGGTGATGCGTGCGATGGACGCAGCACTTGCGTACACCTCCAGCCACGGAAGGGGCGTGCCAACGAAGCCCTTGCGTCGCCAGAAGAAGGTGCTCGCCTCCAAATGATCGGTATGGGGATGGGTAACCAGAGCCGCCTGAACTGGCGCCAGATCTACGCCTAGCCGGATGGCGCCAGCCACAATGTCCGGGCCGGGGTCAATCAGAAGATCATCATTGATGAGAAGTGATGAGCGGAAACGCAGGTTCCTCCCGCCGCGTTGACGGGCAATTGTGCAGCGCTCGCAGCGGCACCAAAGCGCAGGGTAGCCTTCCGCGGCGCCGGTGCCCAAGAACGTGAGGCGCATAGCTACCCCGCTGCGGTCGCGACGGCTTCGCCGGACGGCTCTCTCTCCGAGACCGCGTTGCTCTCAGCCGCCAAATCTGGCTGCTCTAGCGCATCGACGCTTCCCCCCGGCGGGTTGCCTCGAAGGAGGTCTTTCAGATAGTGAGACGCCAGTTGGTGCGACGGCTGTAGGCGCAGCGCCTCACGGTAGGCAGCCTCGGCTCCTGGGACATCGCCCCGGAAGTGGAGCTCTAGGCCGATCATTGCGTGAGCCTCGGCGTAGCCGGAGCTGGCCCTGGCAGCGCGGTTGAAGCAGTCAAGCGCCAAATCGCCGCGCTCCTGTGCGAAGTACGCTTTTCCCAGCATTATGAGCGCTGGCGCGTCGTTCGGCCGCAGCTCCAACTTCTTCTCAATTCGCCGGATTGTGCGCAGCTCGGCCAGATTCGACTCCACTTCGTCATCACGCCAAGCAGTGTCGCAACGCGCCTGTTCCAACAGACGAATGGCGTCTTGAAGCCGTCCGTGGTGCGCAGCGGCCAGGCCGCGCGCTTTGGCGGTCTTCTCCCATGCCTTGCGGGCGGGTTCCGGTTGGCGTCCAAGTGCGCGGAGCTGCGCCACGAATGGCCACTCCTGCGGTTCTGAGTTATCGCCGGGACGGCCAAGAATAACCGTCCGGCGCAGTGTTGTATTGGCCATCGTTGCGGGCCCCTTTCGCCTCGATGGAATCTGCATGACTCCGGGTCTATGACCACTAACGGCCGCGCGCCCGGATTGGCGACGCCCCTTGCGGGTCACCCATTCTACATGTGAATCTGCGTCTTGGCAGTCGCGGCTCTCGCCAAGTCGGTTGCGTTCCGAACGTAGAATAAGCGTTCGATGACGGCGGGATGAGAAATGGAATCTGGCGCCACGCGGCGCGCCTGCCAGTGCGTGATCCGGATGCGGCGGTCACGCTTGGTGAGGGTGACACGCCGCTGGTACGCCTGCCGCGCTGGGGCGCCGCCCATGGGTTGAAGCGCGTCTACGCGAAACTTGAACTCGCCAATCCCACGGGGTCCTATAAAGACCGCGGTATGGCCGTGCTCGTTGCCATCGCGGTCGAGGCGGGAGCGCGTCATCTAGTAGAGGACTCCTCGGGAAATGCTGGCGCCGCGGCCGCAGCGTATGCAGCACGCGCCGGGCTAACTTGCACCGTCTATGCCCCCGCGGCCGCGCCGGCGGCCAAGCTGCACCAGATACGGGCGTACGGTGCTGACCTGATTGAAGTGCCTGGCCCTCGTCAAGCCGTGGCGGATGCCGCGCGCATCCACGGCGCGGAGCCGGGTGTCTATCACGTCTCACACAATGACAACCCGGCCTTCGTGCACGGCAACAAGTCCTTTGCCTACGAGCTGACTGAAGCCTGGATGGACGGCCAGCTCGGCGACACCGGGTCGCCGCTCCATGTCGTAATTCCAACCGGAGGCGGCGCGCTCTTCTGCGGCACATGGCAGGGATTCGGAGAGGATCGGATATCGTTCGCGGGCCGCGAACTCCCCCGCATGCACGCCGCTCAAACCGTCGCGTGCGCACCGCTCGCCATCGCGTGGGAGCAAGCACTTGTCGATCCCGCCACTATCGACCGTCAGCCGTCGGCGTGCGGCGGGATCGAGATCGAGCGTCCCGCGCGTGGGTCCGAGATCCTGACGGCCATCCGGGAAAGCGGTGGTAGCGCCATTGCCTCCGAGGAGGCCGCCATATTGACCGAACGCGATCTGCTTGCGCAGCTTGAAGGCATTTACTGCGAGCCAACTTCCGCCGCCGCCTTGGCGGCCTTAGCGCAGCTGGCGCAGCGGTGCCTGATCGGCCCCGAAGATGTCATCATCGTCGCCGTGACCGGTTCCGGCCTGAAAGATCCGGGACCACAAAGATAAGGAAAAGCCAATGCTGGACGTGGTTATCCGTGGCGGAAAAATTGTAGATGGCAGCGGCGCGCCGTGGGTACTGGCAGACATTGGCCTCGCCGGAGGGAAGATCGCAGCCGTAGGCAACCTCGCGGACGCGGCGGCCAGCCTCGAGATAGACGCATCGGGCAAGATGGTGGCACCGGGCTTCATCGACTGCCATTCGCATTCGGACTGGAGCCTTTTGGCGAACCGCGGCACGGATAGTACGCTCATGCAGGGCGTTACCACCGAGGTGGTAGGTAACTGCGGTATGTCCTACGCTCCGATTACCTCGCTCAACCGTGCGCGGCTGGAAACCGACGTCGCACGCACCTCGCCGGGCGCCGCCGTGGATTGGAGCACCTTCGGCGAATACCTGGACCACGTACGCGCGGGCGGGATTGGTGCCAACTACGCATTTCTCGTGGGGCACGCCGCCATTCGCAGCGCCGTCATGGGTTCAGACGAGAGGCCGGCCACTCCCGATGAAGTAATAGGGATGGAGCGCCAGCTCGCCAAGGCGTTCGAAGAAGGAGCGCTTGGATTATCGACCGGGTTGGAGTTCGTTCCCGGACGGGCGGCGACCGTGGCGGAGCTGACGGCGCTGTCACGCGTCGTAGCGCACCATAATCGCCTTCACACATCTCATCAGCGCACCCGCAACGAGCGCTTCGTCGAGTCCGTTGACGAGATCATTGGCGTCTGCGAGGCGGCCGGCGCCAGGCTGCAGATCTCCCACAACAACAAGCGTTTGGGCGCTCCGGACGGCGCATGGGAACAGACGATGGAAGCGCAGGAGGCTGCCCGGCGCCGCGGGCTAGACGTTTCCTGCGACACGACGAGCTACACGTCAGGGTTGGGGCTGATGGCCGCGGTGCTCCCGCCATGGCTCTTTGACGAGGGACCGAGCAAGGCGGCTGAACGACTGGCCGATTCCACCATTCGGGGAAAGGTGAAGGGCGACTGCCGGCGTTACTGGCTGATGATCGACGAGCGACAGTTCGACATTGTTTGGCTGGGGCGCACAACCAACAGCAACGAGTACTTCGGCCTCACCTTCGAGGAAATTGGCCAGCGGATGGGCAAGGATCCGTTGGACTCGTACCTGGACATCCTTATGAAGGAAGGGGCGGGAATCGCCGATGCGGGCATGTTTGGGCAGGTGAAGAGTCCGGATCACTTGCGCGAGCTGATGCAGCATCCGCTGGTTGCGCTGGAGGCGGACGCCTGGACCGCTTCGGCCGAAGGGCCGCTAGCGCCGTTGGTTAACCACCCAGCAAGCTTTGGCTGGACTGCCCGCATTCTTGGTGACTACGTGCGGGAGCGGCACTGGCTGAGTACCGAGGAGGCAATCAAGAAGATGACGGCTATGCCGGCGGCCAAGTTCGGCCTGCGCGACCGCGGCCTGCTGCGTCCTGGCCTCGCGGCTGACGTAGTCGTCTTCGACGCCGAAACGATCCAAGACAACGCAAGCTTCGACCGCCCTGCCGTCTATCCCACGGGCATCGAATACGTTTTCGTCAACGGTCAAATGGCCGTCAAGCAAGGCACGCTCGCGGGATCCCGGTCAGGAAGTGTCTTGACGCCCTAGGCGCTAATAGCCAACCGCGGCGCTCTCGCCGGAGGGGTCCTCGCCCGCGTGGAAGTTGCCTTGCTTCCGGTCAATCAAGACGCCACCGGGGCCGGCTCCCGCGCGGCTCTCCTTGACCGCCAATCGGTGACCGCGAGCTTCCAATGCGGCTCGCACGTCCACCGGGATGCGCGAGTCAATGTGTGTTGACGGATGGCTTGAATCACTCATGGGCGCCGAGACAGCGGCCTGGATCCCCATCCCGTGATCGACAAGGTTGCTGATGACCTGCGCCACTGTTCCGGTGATGTGCCGTCCACCGCGGGCCCCAACGGCCGCCCATGGCATACCGTCGCGCACCAGCACCACGGGAGCCATGTTGTTCAACCCCCGGCTGTGGGGCGCAATCGAGGCCGCGCGGCCGGGTTCAGGATCGTGCCACGTGATCGCGTTGTTCCACACAATGCCGGTCCGTGGAAGCACAACGCCCGACCAGCCAACCGTGGTGTCTGTCATGGAGACGAGATTGTGCTGACGGTCTACGACGTTGAGGTGCTGTGTGCCATGCGTCTCCCATGGGTGTGACGCGGCGTACCGCACAGTTGCCGGCCGGCCCTCAAAGCGCCAGGGATCGCCGGCTGCGTAGCCGGTAGAGGTCACGCCGGACGATATTAGGCAACGCCGCTCGGTAGCGTACTCATCGCTGAGCAGCCCGGTCCATGGCACATCAATCCGCTCGGAGTCGCCAACATAGGTGTGACGGTCAGCGAAAGCAAGACGCGTCGCCACGTCCCATAGGTGAATTGTCTCCGCGCTGCCCGAGCCAATCGCGGCAACGTCGAATTCTCTGAGCAGCGCCAGCGTCTGGAGCGCGGTGATGGCCCCACACGAGGCACGAGGAGCGCGCAGGATCACACCGCGGTAGTTCAGTTCCAGTGGTGGCTCCGCCAGGCGGGGGAGATAGCGTGCAAGGTCTTCAGCCACGATGTGGCCGCCATGCGTCGCCATATCCTCCGCGATCTCTCGCGCCAGCCCACCGCGATAGAAGTCGTCCGAGCCGGCCGCGCTCAAGCGCCTCAGGGTCTGTGCCAGACGGAGATAGCGCACCTTTTCGCCAGCCCGTCTTGGCCGGCCGCCGTCCGTAAAGGTGGCGAAGCTCGATGGATGGTCGAGCAGCATAGGCCAGTCCGCTAGCATCTGGTTGGCGGTCTCACCCGGCAGTGGTGCGCCCTCTTCGGCAATACAGATCGCCGGAATCAGCGCCTGTGCCCAGGTAAGCGTGCCCCACCGCTCAAGTGCCAGCGAAAGACCGGCCACCACGCCCGGTACTGCCATCGACCGCCAGCCGCGCAGGTTGATATCGGATGCAACACGCCGCCAGCCCTGACTGCTGCCAAACCCACCCTCGGGGTGCGCCGGGTACGCCAACGCCGTCGCCGCTGCAGGCGACTGATTGGCGTAGTCCACAATGTGTGTCTCGCCGGAGGCGGATTCATGGAAGACCAGGTAGCCTCCGCCGCCAATGCCGCTGGCGTGCGGCAGGAGCACGCCAATGCAGAGTTGTGCCACTACCGCCGCGTCAACCGCGTTGCCACCGCGCTCGAGCACATCCACGGCGGCGTGCGACGCAATCGCGTGCTTGGTGGTGACGGCGCCGTTCGACGCGACGACCTCGTCCTTCTCGCGCCGCAGCTGGCCAGTGACACGCGCCATCAGTGGGTCATTGTAGGTTGGGATGAGCCGCGCAAAGTATGATCCCCGCCTGATGGAGAATCGAACGACCTACACACGCCGCCGCGCCATCATCGCCACGTCATCTTTGGCCGCGTCAGGAGCGCTTGCTGCGTGCGGCGCGCCGGCCGCGTCGTCGCCTGACGCCGCGAGCAAGAACGCGCCGCCCAAGCGCGTGCTCTTTGTGAAGACACAGGCAACCGAGTTGAAGGACAACGCCTGGCGAGACACCTTCAAGCTAGCCGAGAAGGCGATCAACGTCATCCCCGAGTTGGTCGTGGAGCCTGCCGCCGGCTTCTACGAGAAACGGCAGGCCGAGTTCGTCGCCGGGAGCGCCAACGCCGACGTGACGATCAATGCGCTGAATCAGTTCCTCCCCATGGGCCTCAGGGGGATGGTGGTGGACCTCAACCCGTTTGTGAAGCGGGAAAAGGTAGACACAAGCCAGTACTACAAGGCGGACTTTGACTCCTGGATCTGGAAAGGCAAGCTGTATGCGCTCACCCTCCAGGCGGGCGGCGAGGCCGTCATGTACAACAAGTCCCTGTTCCAGCAAAAGGGTGTCAAGCTGCCCACCAAAGACTGGACGTATGACGACTTCCTGGCTGCGTGTCAGAAGCTCAATGACCCGGCAAACAATTTCTACGCCGTTCAAGTGGGGCAGAACACCGTCCAATATATGATGGGCACCTTCATGCGGAACTTTGGCGGGAATGTGATCACCGAGCCACGCGATAGGGCGATCTACGCCGACAACGCCAACTCATTGAAAGGCGCCGAGTTCAATGTGGACCTGCACCAAAAGCATCGCGTTGCGTGGACTGCCGAACTGCTGAAGCAAATTCCGGTGGGCAAGACGCCGATGCGCGTGAAGCAGGCGGCAATGGAAATCAACGGCCTTGGCAGCATCATCGATATGCGTACCGACGTTGGCGCCGAAAACATTGATGTGGCGCCGCCGCCCAAAGGACCGGGCGGCATCCAGCAGGCGCGCGTTGCGGGCAACTCATGGTCCATCCTCTCACTTTCCAAGGAGCATGACGCCTCCTGGAAAGTGCTCAAGTGGTTGCACACCAAAGAAGGCATGATCAGTCCGCAGCTAATCGCAGTCTCCTGGCCACCATTGGTTTGGGCAGCCGACGCGCCCGAGTGGCAGAAGGACTACAAGGGGACGCGCATCCATGACGTCACCGACGTATGGCGCAAGGCGGGCCACAATCAGGTGGTGATCCCAGAAGGTGATCCGGCGCTGATGCTGATGAATGCGCCAATTGCGCGCGCAATGGCGGGTGAGATCACCACGCGAGACGGACTCAAGGACGGCCAGGACAAGGTCAACGCCGTCCTCGCTCAGCGCCCCGCCGAGTGGAAGCTGTAGGAGGACGGATGTACTTCGGTTCTTACACCGGCGCGGGTACCGACGCTAACCGGAAGATCTTCTTCCAGGAGATGTGGCGTCATGAGCTGGAGGCAGCGCGTGAGGAAGCTCCGGTAGTGATCGTGCCCGTGGGCAGCATTGAACAGCACGGTCCCCACTGCCCGCCGGATGTGGATATCTCCATTCCCTTCCACTTGGCCGTTGCAGCCGCACAGGCGATTGAGGAATTCCCGGTGATAGTGGCGCCACCGGTGTCGTACGGGTTCACACACTTCAATATGGGATTCGTTGGAACCATTTCGCTGCGTCTGGAGACGTTCATCGACACGCTGTGTGACATCAGTCGCAGCCTGAAGTCCAACGGCTTTGAGCGCATAATTCTAATAAATGGGCACGGCGGGAACGTGGCTCCCCAGCGCTCCGCCTCGGTCAAGCTCTCTGAGGAAGACGTGTGGGCATTGCCGCTGGTCTATTGGGAGATGGCCGAAGACGAGCTGCGCGCATGGAGCGAGCGCGACGAGGGCAGCATTGGCCACGGCGGCGAGTGGGAAACGTCGCTGCAGCTCTTTTTGCGTCCTTACCTGATCGACGGCAGCCGCATCCTCCCCGCCAACGAGCCTGGCCAGCCCGGCGACTATGGCTGGCCGCGCTCCATTGGACGGTTTAGCCCTCGGCTGCACCGCTACGCGCAGTGGCCGGAGCGACGCCGTGAAGCGCCCTACGGCGTGATGGGACAACCGGGTGTCGCCAGCGCGGAGAAAGGCGAGCGGCTATTCAACGTCCTGACTGAGCGCTTGGTCGAAGTGTGCCGCGAGTTCCACACGCAGGAACTCCGCAGCTATCGCCAATTCGGAAGCAGCTGCACATGAGCCGCACGTGAGCGCCGCCACTGTTGATCCCGCTTTGGCTGAGAGGCAGCCCGACGATGCCCTCCGTCCGCTCGATCGCACGCCGCTGCGAGTGTTGCGCAACCGGGAAGGCCACTGGGCGTGGGTGTTGCACCGCCTCACCGGCCTCGGCGTGCTGGGATTCCTGTGCCTGCACGTCCTGGACACGTCCATGATGCTGTTGGGCGAAGATGCGTACAACCACCTCATCAAATCTGTGTACCAACAGTGGTGGTTCCAACCCGCCGAGATTGCACTGGGCGGCGCGCTGGTCTATCACGCGCTGAACGGTTTGCGCGTCATCGTACTGGACCTGTGGGAAGACGGCTTACGGCACGATCCCCTGCTGCGGCGCCTGGTGGTATGGACATTCCTAGTCGTGATGATCCCCCTGGGAGGAGTGATGCTGTGGCCGTTTCTCCCGCGCTGAGCCAGGGACGCCCGTATAGGGCACAGGCAGTCCGCCCGGCGATGGAGTTCTACTCCTGGTACTTTTTGCGCGTCTCCGGGCTGCTGCTGATCTTCCTGGCACTGGGCCACTTCTTGATCATGCACGCGTTCAACAGCATTCTTGACGTGGATTATCACTTCGTCGCGCAACGTTGGGCGCTCCCCGCATGGCGTATTTACGACTGGCTGCTGCTCGTGCTCTCCTTGCTGCACGGCTTCAACGGGTTGCGCGTCGTCGTCAATGAGCACGTACCTGCGGGCATGGTCCGGCGCGGCGCCCAGTGGTTCGTCGCACTCTCAACAATCGTATTCTTAGCACTGGGAACGTATGTCATCGTCGCGTTCCGCACACCGGTCTGAGTCGGGTTACTCACTATTTTTACGCAGCCAATACATAGTCAATAGGTAGGTACCAAGTGGCAATTCCCTACGATCTGCTGGAGCAGGTTGCGCACGAGCTCAACCGGCGCGCGGCAATCGCCGTGCCCCTGGACGCGAAAGAAGCCTTCGTCGTCGCCGCGCACCGTGAGACCAACGCCGCGTCAAAGCTGGCGCTGAACGCCATTGTCCAAAACGCGGCCACGGCGCTTGCCGAATCATCCGCTATGTGCGGCGACACCGGGCTCCCACGTTTTTATGTCAAGGTGGGCAACGGTGCCCACCTTTCGGACGGGTTCGCCTCGCTCGAGCGCGCGCTACGCCGCGGGACCGCGCTCGCGACCCAGAGTGTGCCCCTTCGCTCCAACCGGGTGCATCCTCTCACGCGCCGTAATCCCAACAACAACGTAGGCGTGATGGCGCCGAACGCAGACTACCGCTTTGAGCCGGACGGCGATTGGATCGAGTTGACCGCCGTCCACAAGGGAGGGTTGTTCGGCAGCGACTACCGCATGCTGTTCCCCGGTGACGGTATCCCCGGCATCAAGCGCTTCTTTGTAGATACGCTGGTGGCTTTCGGCCATCGCGGCCTGTCATGCCCGCCGGTTATCGTCGGCGTCGGCATCGGGGGCACGAAGGACCAGTGCGTGACGTTGGGCAAAGAGGCCTCTTGCCTGCGCCTGGTGGGCGACCGCCATCCGGACCCAACTGTCGCCGCGCTTGAGGACGAGCTATACGAACTTGGCAACAAGACAATGCTCGGCGTGATGGGCTTTAAGAGCGACACGCCCGTACTGGACGTGCACTGCGAGATCGCTTACGCCCATACCGGCGGCATGCCCATTGGCATCAGTGAGCTGTGCCACGCCGTGCGGCGCGCTACCGCTCGCGTTTACAACGACGGACGCGTTGAATACCGCCAGGACCCGAAGTGGTTCACCCCGTACCAGCGCCGCGAGTCTGTGGACTGGGATCCCACGGAGACGCCCTATTACGAGCGTCCGGACGCCGGCCGCGTGACGGTTAAGACTGAGCACACGAACCGAACCCTGATTCCTCTGACAGAGGTGAAGCCAAGCGTCGCCCTTCCCATGGCCACTTCCCACGCTGCAGACCCGACCGCGCGTGGCGCGGGAGAAGAAATGAATGGCAAGGCCGGTGGTGATCCTCATGAGCCACGCACCTATCACCTCACCGTTCCGCTCTCGGATGGCGACGTGCGCCAGTTGCGGGCAGGCGACATCGTGTACTTGACCGGATGCATCTTCACGGCGCGCGATGGCGCGTACGAGCATATGCTCCGCCAGGGGCACGAGCCGCCGATTGACATACGGAACGAGATCAACGTAACGACGCAATCTTCTCCGGCCGGTCGGGAAGTCGCACCGGGTTCGTACGAGGTGACATCGCTCCAAGCTACCGCCGGGTTCCGCTACGCACAATGGATGGATGACCTGTTCGCGCGCTATGGCGTCAAAGCCGTGATCAATAAGGGCGGCATGTCCCCGCAGATGTACGGCGATGTCTTCATGCGCCACGGCGCGGTCTGCCTGTCAACCATGCCGTATGGCATTGGGGCGACGTACGGCAAGGAAGTGACCGGCGTTCGGGATGTCATATGGAAGGATGAGCTCGGCATGTCCGAGGCGATGTGGCTGCTAGAAGTCGAAGACCTCGGACCACTGCTAGTGGAAGGCGACACGCTGGGTAACAGCTTCAACGCGATGCACGCGGATGAAGTAAATGCGCCGCTCTACGAAATCTACAAGGACCTGCCAGAGCTGATCCTCAAACGCTTCGGCGAGGTGCGTGATCCCGCGCAGGAACTAATTGGGTGAGCCTGGAGTCGCGTGCTGTCACCTTTCGCATCCTGCGCAGCGCGACTACGCCGGCGGTAAAGGCAGAGTACCGCAGCTATCCCGTCCACACGTTTCCGCGCATGAGCGTGCTGGACGCGCTTTTTCAGATTCAGCGTGAGCAGGATCGAACGCTGGCCTTCCGCTGCTCGTGCAGGATCGGGATGTGCGGCACTTGCGCCGTGATTGTGAATGGGCGCGAGGGACTGGCCTGCCAGACGTTGCTCGAGCGGTTTGACGGCGAGGAAGTCACCGTCCGGCCGCTAAACCATCTGCCGGTGGTGAAGGACCTTGCAATGGACATGGAACCATTTTTCGAGCGCTACAAGGCGGTGCGTCCACACTTTGTGCCGGGTACCTCCACTGCCGCCGCGCCTGAGACCTTGGTGATTGAGCAAGGGAAAGGGAAGCGCCGGTGGGTAGACCCGGCCATGGGGTGCATCAACTGTGGCATCTGCATGTCTTCCTGTTCAGAGGTCGGACTGAACGCGTCGTTTCCTGGCCCCATGGCGCTGAATCGGGCTCTGACTCTGGTGAATGATGAACGAGACGGCGCGCGTGCTGAGCGTTTGGAGCTGGTCGGTGATGAAAACGGCGTCTGGAAGTGTCATCAGATGATGAGCTGCACGGCATCATGCCCCCGGCATCTCTCGCCAACGCGCGCCATTCGCCAATTACGGCAAGAGTTTGTTGGGGAGCAGCAAAGTGCGCTGGTGGCGCCGATCAAGTGGGTAGCTCGGAAGCTGACCGGCGCGCCGGATCCCGCATGAACGAGTTGCAGACCGACTTACTCATTATTGGCGGCGGCGGCGCAGGCGTCATGGCTGCGCTGCACGCAACCGAGGCAAACCCGGACCTCGATGTGACTCTTGTAGTCAAGGGCCTGGTGGCGCAGAGTGGCTGCACGCGCATGGTGCAGGGCGGCTACAACGCCGTGATCGATCCGCGCGATTCGTTTGATCTGCACTTCCATGACACCGTAAAGGGCGGCGAGTACGTCAACGATCAGGAGCTGGCCTGGATCCTGGTGAACGAGGCGCCCAAGCGGATCGTCGAGCTTGAAAATCGCTACGGTTGCTTCTTTGACCGCTACTCGAGCCAGGGAAGTCGTGCCGAAGGTGTAATCCACCAGAAGCCGTTCGCCGGGCAGTCGTTTGACCGCACGGTACATCGTGGTGACCTGACCGGCATTGAAATTATGACCCGGCTCAAAGAACAGCTTCTGGCTCGCGATGTGCGCCGGCTGGAGGAGCACCGTGGGATTGACCTGGTGCTCACGCCGCGCGGCGACGAAGTGGCTGGGGCAATTCTCCTGGACATGCGGCGCGGCGAGTTGGTGCTGGCGCGCGCGCGCGCGGTGCTGATTGCCACCGGTGGCAGCGCAACCATGTACAAAATTGCGGCGCCGTCGTTGGAGAAGTCGGGTGACGGAGTAGCGATGGCGTGGCGCGCCGGCGTGCGACTGATGGACATGGAGATGATGCAGTTCCACCCAACCGGGCTGCTGGCCGGAAAGTCACGCTTAACGGGCAGCGTGCTGGAAGAGGGATTGCGCGGAGCGGGCGGCTATCTCAAGAACGGCGAAGGTGAGCGTTACATGGCGCGCTATGACCCGCAGCGGCTGGAGCGCTCAACTCGCGACGTCGTATCGCGCTCCAGCTTCATGGAGATCAGCGCGGGGCGCGGCTCAGCCAATGACGGCGTCTGGATCGATGTCTCACACTTAGGCGCAGAGTCGGTGGAGCAGAAGTTTCCGGGTATGGTCGAGCGCTGCCGCTCGGTAGGGTTCGACCTGGCGCGCGTTCCGGTCGAGGTCTCGCCTACGGCGCACTTCCATATGGGTGGCATCCGCATTGACGCGGAGTGCCGAAGCAACCTGGAAGGACTGTTTGCAGCCGGAGAAGACTCTTCCGGAGTCCACGGCGCCAACCGCCTCGGAGGCAATGGCGTCGCTGAGTCCATCGTCTTCGGCGCTCGCGCGGGCGACATTATTGCGAGGTACCTTACCGATCGTGGCCTTCCAGACGCGTCTGTTGAGACCATCAAACGTGTAGCGCATGATGCGCAGGCCCCGCTCAGCCGCACGAGCGGCGAGGATGCGTACGCCCTCCGCGATCGTCTGGGCGAGCTAACCTGGAAGCAAGTGGGCCTGGTCCGCGACGGGGCTGCGCTGCGGGACGCTATCGTTCAACTGGAAGAGATGCGCGCTCGGGCGTCAGAGATCGCGGTGAATCCCAACCGCCCGCTTAATCTGGAATGGCAGGCCGCGCTCGACGTGCAGAACTTAATCGAAGTCGCAGACCTGATAGCCCGCGCCGCCAACACACGCGAAGAGTCGCGCGGCTCCCATTACCGCTCCGACTTCCCCAATATCGACAATGAAAACTGGCTTCGCAACGTCTACCTGATGCGTAACCCTGTCGGGGCCATTCAGGTGACTACCGAGCCGGTGAAGTTATCACGGGTGCAGCCGGCGCAGCCCGCGCCCGTTACGCCAGGCTAGGGCAGTTTCCCCGCAACGTCTATCAGTGGCGACATGCATGGGGCTTCGCCGCCCATTGGCACAGGAGAGGCACCGCGTGGAACCTCGGATGCTCCGAGGCTCTTGGCAACTGCGTTCAGCTCCTCGATGAGGGTGTCTTCTAGCGGAAGCCCTACACGCATCTGCGTCTCGCGCAGGCGGTGCTCTAGCTCGCCAGGGTAGATGACGCCATTCGAGGGATCCGATGGAGGACAGGCGTGGAGTTGATCTATTAGCTCCCGCATGCGCTCCAAGAATTCGGCGTACGGCGTGAACGCCTCGATTGAGAGTACCTCAAAGAAGTGGCTTGATCCGCCCGCGCCAAGACCCTTGCCATAGCGGCCACCCGAAAGGACGCCGCAAAAAATGTCCAGAACCAGGGCGAGGCCGTAGCCTTTCGGGCCACCGACGGGGAGCAGCGCGCCCTGCCGGGCCGCCACTGGATCGGTGGTGGGCACGCCCTCCTTGTCGAGCGCCCAACCCAGCGGAATCGGTTGCCCCTTGAGACGGGCTATGTCCAGCTTGCCCCCGGCAACTACGCTAGTCGCCATGTCCAGCACAAATGGCGTTTCTCGGCCCGTCGGGATGGCGTAGGCAACGGGGTTGTTGCCCACAAGCTTCTCGCGGCCCCCGGTGGGCCTCATGTTCGTGCCGGCGTTGGTGATAGCAATCCCAATCGCTCGCTGCGGTATCGCTTGTAGCGCCCAATAGGCCATAGCGCCGCAATGGTTGGAGTTCCGCACCGCAACGGCTCCATGGCCAGTCTGGTGTGCGCATTCAAGCGCTAGCTTGGTGGCTGCCTGCGCCGCGATCTGCCCCATGCCGCCGCCACCGTCAACGGTGAGCGCCCAGCCGGTGCTTTTGACGGTTCTAATCTCGGGCTGAGCCATGATGCCGCCGCTACGCAGGCTCCTGGCGTAGGTAGGAATGCGCTGGATGCCGTGCGATGCGACCCCACGGAGGTCGGCTTCCACCAGCGAGTCCGCTACGAGAGCCGCGTCGTCCTCGCGCAGTCCGAGGCGGACGAAGATGTCATTTGACCAGGAGCGGAGCGCGCCCGCGCTCGTCAGCTCGCTCATGAGCGTGGTGTTTCAGTCGCAACTGGGTCAAGCCTGGCGGCCCAGCGAATACCCCGCGTCAGCAGCTCGCGCAGTGCAAGATGCGGCCAGACCCGTTGATCATGCCCGAGCGCGGAATAGAACAACCGGCCTCGGCCAAGCTCACGCACCCACGCGCTCGGCTCGCCATCTATCTTTGCCTCGGGGTCAGGATGGTGGCTCGTCATCAACACATGCAGCGCACCGGGATTCGGGAAGTCAGAGCGGTAGCACTCGTCTTCGATGTCAATCTGACCGAGTCCTTGAGTAATGGGATGGGTAGGGTCCGCCACGCGTACGGTGAATGGGCCAAACGGCGGATGGCCGGTGAAGCGTGCCCCGATGAGCTGGAGGAACTCCGGGCTGGCATTGGCGCTGGTGAAGTGCAGTGGAACGTACCCGCCGCCGCGCTCCACAAAGCGCGTCAGACCCGCCAGTTGCGCGGCCGTGCATTCGTGCCGGCGGCCGCCCGTGTACTGGATCACTACGTCATACGGCGCAAGGCGCTCCCATCGCAGGGCATCCCAGTCACCTGTTACGTCAATTTGGAGCCACTCCTGACTCCAGAGGAATTCGCAGATAGCGGCGCGCGTGGTCGATGCGCCATGCGCGCCGGTCAGCTCATCCCCAATGAGTACTAGAGCCTTTGTTCTACTCGTTTCCATGTGAAAACTTACGTCAAGTGCTCAAAAAGACAATTCACGCTGCTCGGTCATCTTGGAGTCGTCGAGCTCCATGCCCAGACCGGGCTGATCGAGCTGCGTGACTTTGACCTCGCCGCCCTGCGGATGGATGGGGGTTTTGAGGAAGAATTGATGCACCTGGTTCCACTTGATGAGGTATTCCAGGAGCGGAAAGGTGTTTGGCGTCTGCGAAGCAATCACGTGGCAAGTGGCAGGTGTGGAGTGGCCATGCGGCACTACCGGCAGATCGTATGTGCTGGCCAGCGCGCCAATCTTGAGTGTCTCTGAGATGCCACCGCACCAGTAGATGTCCGGTTGGAGCACATCCACCGCGCCGCCGTCCATGTAGAGTTTGAGCCCCCAGCGCGTGTACTCGTGCTCACCACCACTCACCGGGATGCCCATGGGGTTGAGCGCACGCCGGATCTGAGCGTACACGTCGATCTTATCTGGAAGTACTGGTTCCTCCAGCCAGCGCGGCTCGTACTGCGCGATTCGGCGTCCCATTTGAATGGCGTAGGGCAGGTCCCACGAGTTCCAGGCATCCAGCATCAGGTCTACATTTGGCCCGACAGCTTCGCGTAGTGCGCGCACCATAGCGACGTTCTTCTCAATCCCTTCTCTGCCCGAGGCGGGACCGTGCCGGAAGAACCACTTGGTCGCCTTCCATCCTTGCTTCACCATCTCGCTCGCGCGTTCGGCCGCGCGCTCCGGCTCCACGGAGTAGCCAAGCGCGCTGGCATAGGCTGGGATGGTTTCACGCGTGGGACCGCCCAGTATGCGGTAGACGGGCTGACCAAGCCATTTGCCCTTGAGATCCCACAGTGCGCAGTCCACCACCGACAGCGCCATCATGCTGGCGCCCTTGCGGCCGTGAATCTGAGCGCGGTAGATCTTGTCCCAGAGCAACTCAATCGCCCGTGGGTCCGAGCCAATCAGCAGCCCCCGCATCTGGGTGGCGATGATGTACGCCTGCTCGTGCGTCGTCGGGCCACCGGTTCCGTAGACGCCCTCATCGGTCTCAATCCGCACGAAGATGCCCTGCATCTTGTAGCGCCCGCGCTCGTCTGGGCGGTGCGCGGGATTGTGCGCCGAACGGTGTGGCTCGTACAGGTCGAGCGGTTGGACAAGCCGGTCCTCCCAAAACGTCCCCTCGAACTCCAGCTCCCCGTGGACTTGGATCAGCTTGACATCCGTGATCTTCATCGGATGGGCATGATGCCTTATGAACCCCCACTTGTGCCGTGGTCGCTAGACATGCAGGCTCATAAGAGTGCGCTATCGGATCGGGTGGGCACCCTTCCCCCTGCGCCAGTCGTCGTAGGAATCTTGCGCTTGCTGGAGGACGTGCAGGGCGGGAAGGACGGAGTTAGCGCTTATGGCAGGTTGGCGCCCCTCCCGTATCGCGGCGACGAACTCACGGTTCTGGAGCAACCCGCTGTTGCGCCCCTCTGATAGGTCCGCTTTGGGGTCGTAGAGCACGCCGCTTTTGTTTCGTAGCACGCCGTTCTCGACTATGAGCGTGTCCTCGCGCCCGATTAGGACGTAGTCATAGAGCGATATGTGCGCGTTGTAGGACATGCTCACGGTGGCCACTTGGTCGCGCGGCGTGCGGATGGTAAGGGCGAGATCAAGCGGCACGTCAAGGACCTGATCGGGAAGCGCCAGCAGAGAGGTCACTTCTACTTCGCCGGGCTTCTCCACGCCGAGCAGCCAGAGCACCATGTCGGTGGCGTGTTGACCATGGTGCCAGAGCAGATTGTCTGTCCAGGAGCGCACGTAACCATTGGCACCGACATTTTCGCGTCGCAAGAACATGTAGCGCGCAACCACGTTGTGCAGCGTCAGTTCGCCCGCATCAATTTGCTGTTTGGCGCGCTGAATGGCGCCCCCATAACGGTGCGTGTGCGCCACCATCACCGTGAGGCCGGTCTCGAGTGCCAACTGCGCCAGATGTTCGCCTTCGGCAAAGGTCATTGCCAGCGGAATCTCTACCAGCACATGCTTACCTGCGCGTAGGCAGCGTTCGGTCTGGTCGGCATGCTGTTCGCTCGGCGTACAGAGGACGACGGCATCCACGTGCGCGTCGGTGAGTGCGTCTTCCAAGCGTGTGGAGTGATTGGCGAAACCGTGTTCCTGGGCAAATGTTGCGGTCTTGTCTGGCACCCGGCCAATCAGCCAGCGCAGCGCGTGCCTATCTTGGGTCATGATGCGTGTGTGGCTCGTGGCGATCTGCCCGTACCCGACGATGGCAATACGCAGCGGCTTTTCAGTTGAAGTCATCAAGATCAGATTGTTCCAGGCCGGCTTCAGCGTCGTGCTACCTTCCAATCACGATGGAGACGCAGACACCGCCTCCGACCAACGGCGCCGTTGAAGGAGTGCTCGGACAGTCACTGGACCTAGCGCTAACGCGAGAGTGGCTTGTTACCGACGGGCTGGGCGGATACGCCTCCAGCACCGTTCCCGGAGTTAACACGCGGCGCTATCACGGGTTGCTTGTAGCGCCGCTCGCGCCACCTCTTGGCCGTCACGTACTCCTCAGCAAGTTTGAAGAGACCCTCCGCATTGAAGGTCAAGACTACCCGCTCTCGGCCAACGAATTTGTAGGGGGCCAGCTCCAACCTCAAGCGTTCTCGCACATGTCGAGATTTGCGTTGAAAGGCGGTCTACCGGTCTGGAATTATTCGGTTGGAGGCACGACGCTCGAAAAGCGAGTGCGGATGGAACGCGGCCGGACCGCAACCTATGTTTCCTACCGTTTGGACGGACCCTCCAGCGCCACGCTCGTCCTCACGCCACTGTGCTCATTCCGCGAGTTTCATCACGAGACTGTCGGCAGCGACGACTGGCGCTTCCGCACCATTCCCATCACGGGAGGCGTCGAGATTCGCGCATACGCCGGCGCAACACCTTATTACCTAATGGTGCATGCTCCCCCAGGCCGCGATTGGTCCTTAGGCGGTCAGCAGGGCTGGTGGTGGCATCTGCTTCACCGCGAAGAGCGTTTACGGGGCCAGGACTTCCTGGACGACGCGTTTGCCATCGGGCAGATCGAATGCGAGATCCGCCCAGGCGAAACGCTAACAATGGTAGCGTCGCTTGAGGCAGATGCGCCGCTCCTAGAGGGAGAGGTCACTCCTTTTTTCCCTGATGACGATCCCTTCGTCGCTCAGCTGCGCCGAGCCGCCGGGCAATTTCTTGTGGCGCGGCCAATACCGCACGAGGCGGCCCCGGTCGACGCCCAGGGTGTTCCCCGCGCGGGAACGGTCCTGGCGGGTTACCACTGGTTTGGCGATTGGGGGCGAGATACGTTCATCGCCCTGCCGGGACTTGCGAGGGCTACAGGGCGCTTCGACGAATGCCGGGCCATCGTGCGCTCGTTCGCTCGCTATGTGGACCAAGGCATGCTGCCTAATCGTTTCCCGGACACGGGTGCTCCCCTTAGCAATGGCGACTTCAACACCGTGGACGCGACGCTGTGGTACATACACGCGGTCGCGCAGTTGGACCGGCTGACGGGCGGCGGACTAGTGCAGGAGGTCTACGAGACGCTCGCGGAAATCATTGAATGGCACGTCAAGGGCACCCGCTTCGGCATCGGAGTGGATCACAATGACGGGCTCTTGTCCGTAGAAAATCCGCAACTCACCTGGATGGATGCCAAAGTGGGGGACTGGGTTTGCACGCCGAGAGATGGCAAGCCGGTAGAAATCCAGGCACTTTGGCACCACGCCTTGGTCTTGATGGAGGTGTGGGCGCAGTTGCTCAACCGCCCAGTGCGCGAGCTGCGCCGTTACAACTCGTTACGCGTGCAGGCTGCCGAATCGTTCGAAGGCCGATTCTGGTATGCGGCAGGTGGGTATCTCTACGACACACTCGACGGTTCGCAGGGGGACGACGCGAGCATGCGCCCAAATCAAATCATCGCCGCTGCGCTCTCGGATTCGCCTCTGACGACGCAGCAGCGGAGGTCCATTGTAGACACGGTAGCGGCGCGCTTGTGGACCCCGCGAGGCCTGAGGACGCTTGATTTGGCAGACGAGCGCTACCGCGGCCGGTACGAGGGAGACACGTGGTCACGCGATGGGTCGTACCACCAGGGCACGGTCTGGCCATGGCTCATCGGCCCATTGGTGGACGCACACTTGCTTGTATACGGAGACAAGTCAATGGCGCGTCGCTATGTAGAGCCCTTTCGTCAGCACTTGATGACTGAAGGTTGCGTAGGCAGCATCAATGAGATCTTTGACGGTGACTCGCCGCACACACCGCGCGGTAGCGTGGCGCAGGCATGGAGCGTTTCTGAGGTGTTCCGCGCCTGGATGGCGACAGCCGAGTACACTCCACCAGGAGGCGCATAGAGTGTTTTTCTTTCGTAAGTTAGGTCAGTGGATCGGCATGCTGACCGGCATCTTTGTCGAAAAGACCGATGACCGTTTCTCCGTGGAACGCCGGCTGTCATACGACCGCCAGCAGCGCGGTGAGCAACTTAAACAGCAGCGTAATGTAGCCGTAGATGTGGGTGCCTATGCCGTAGAGCTGGCCCAGGAGTTGGGTCAGGCGGTCGTGGAGGTAGAGGATCTTCGTTCGCAAGCACGAGACTATGTGGCCCGCGCCAACGCTGCCAAAGCGCGCGGCGACGCGCGCACCGAAGAAGAGGAACTTGCGCGCGCGTCCCGCCTCGCCGAAGAATTGGCCGAGGCAGAGGCGCATCTGGGACAGCTTCAAGCAGAGAAGGAGCACGCCCTAAAGGACAAGGACGAAGCCTACAACCTGATTGAGGAAGGGATCGCCAGCCTGCGTGCCCAGGCGCGTGAAGACGAGCGCCTTTCCCGGCGGGCAGGCATGGCCGAGTTGCGCGAACGCTCTCTGGAGATGCGCGAGAAGCTCGCCGCGATGATCCCCGAGGATCGGGACAACACGCGCGAACAGATCGATCAGAAGTTGGACAAGCGCGAAGCCAAGCTTGAAGCGCGGCGTGAATTGACCGACCGAGTGTTAACACGCGAGCGTGACCAGCGCGTCCGCGCCGCCCAAGAAGTCTCGGCGAAAGGTCGCGCCAATCTGAGCGAGCTGTTTGCCGAGGTGGGCTATACCCCTACGTCTACTGACGCCGCGGCACCCGCCGCTGCCGCCACCGGCCAGGAGCGAGCCTCTGCAGAGGAACCACCTCCCAGCCGGACTCCCGGCGCGCCGGGAGTCTAGCGGAAGCAGTCGTCGAACCTGATGACTCGTATCAAGTGGGGCCGCATTTTCACGGCCCTCCTCATACTCCTGGTGTTCGTCTACGGCGGCGCGTTATT